>Ga0307488_10003565_pt1 | contig 12982 bp, 12 predicted proteins | sample SB02metaG_FD_202248 | JGI IMG/M metagenome (GOLD analysis project Ga0307488, IMG submission 202248) | Sea-ice brine microbial communities from Beaufort Sea near Barrow, Alaska, United States - SB 0.2 | ecosystem: Environmental > Aquatic > Marine > Coastal | place: USA: Alaska | collected...
CATAAGCCTTTCACAATGCCTTCGAAAGGCATTGTGAAAGCAATTAAATCTGTATTTCTTCATTTGTTTCCAAATGAAATGCCTAAGTAAATTAAAAGGAATTCTCAGTTTTTTTCTGACAAACTTCAAGTAGAATAGTTTTCAGAATAAATAAAAGCTTAAATTAAAATATACAAAATGATAAAAGTAAGTGTAATGTATCCTAACGGTCCTAAGACTAAATTTGATTCAGAATATTATAAAAACTCTCACTTACCAATGATCGCAGAAACCCTGGGGGATGCATTAAAAGGAATTGAGTACAACATGGGTATAGGTGGAAGAATACCTGGGGAACTGGCTCCATATGTGGCAATAGCCCATTTAACATTCGATTCGGTAGAATCATTTAAATCATCTTTTGGTCCTCATGCTGAAAAATTTTCTACAGATGTTCCAAACTATACTAATGTTGAAGGAGAACTTCAAATCAGTGAAATTGCGAGCTAATTTTGATTCCGAAGCAATAAATAAAATAATAAAATGAGAGATAAAATCAAAATTGATATAGTATCAGATGTGGTGTGCCCTTGGTGCACCATTGGGTATAAACGTTTGGAGAAAGCAATTTCTGAAATGGGAATTCAAGATAGGGTTGAAATTGAATGGCATCCTTTTGAGCTCAATCCTAATATGCCCGAGGAAGGTGAAAATGTGCAAGAGCATATTGCGAATAAATATGGAGCGAGTTTAGAAGATCAAAAACACTCTCAAGAGCAAATGAAGGAGGCAGGAGCTGAGCTTGATTTTAAATTTGACTATTTCGAAGAAATGAGGATGGTAAATACACGAGATGCACATATTCTGCTTGAATTTGCAAAGGAAAATGGGAAACAAACAGATCTAAAAATGCGCTTAGTAGAATCCTTTTTTAGTGAGCGAAAAGATGTTTCCAATAAAGAAACTCTAAAGCTGCTCTTGCAAGAGGTGGGTCTAAATGTAAATGAGGCAATGGCAAGATTAGAAAGTGATGATGCTAGATATCAGATAGAATCTAAAGAGGCATACTGGAAAAATTTAGGGGTAAACTCAGTGCCAACAATAGTATTTAATAAAAAAAGCGCTGTTACCGGTGCACAACCAGTTGCGGTTTTTAAAGAGGTATTAACTGAATTGTTACAAGAAACATCGGTTGATGAAAAATAACAATTAAATCGCAATCCTTATTGTTTAAGAAGTTTTATAATTTCAAATAAAAAGAAGACTCTCATTCACTATAGCTTAAAATAGGTCAATTTAAAAAAGGCTCAGCACTATGCTGAGCCTATTTTATTAGAATAGACGATAGGGTAAAACATAAAAAAGCGAAGCACTAAATCTGAATTTTTAAATTCTTAAATTTGCCGCATATTTTTGAGTTATGATTTACAATTATCAATTACGGGTGAGTCCTGAAACAGCAGCTAAAAAACAACTCTTATTGAAGGAAGTTGCACATCATTCCGGTATTGATTCCAAAGAAATTCGGCATATCGAAATTTTAAAAAGATCTATAGATGCAAGGCAGAAAGCAGTGAAGATCAATTTAAAAGTCGATGTATATATAAATGAGAACAAGCAAAAGGAGTCTCATGATCTGCCAGATTATCCAAACGTAAAAGACAAGGAAGAGGTTTTCATTATTGGCGCAGGGCCGGCAGGTCTCTTTGCAGCATTACGCTGTATTGAATTGGGGAAGAAACCTGTTATTATAGAAAGAGGGAAAGATGTTCGTAATAGAAGACGTGATCTTAAAGCATTAAATATAGAGCATATTGTAAACGAAGACTCCAACTATTGCTTTGGAGAAGGAGGTGCTGGAACCTACAGTGATGGAAAATTATATACCAGATCCAAGAAGAGAGGAGATGTAAATAGGATTTTGGAATTACTGGTAGCTTTTGGAGCAACGGGAGAAATTTTAGTAGATGCGCATCCGCATATTGGCACCAACAAACTACCTGCGATTATTGAAAGTATTCGGGATAAGATCATTGACATGGGTGGAGAAGTGCTGTTTGAGACCAGAGTTACCGATATTCTTATTGAGAATAATGAGGTTAAAGGAATTAAAACCTTAAAAGGAGAGCACTTTAACACGAAAAATTTAATTCTGGCAACAGGTCATTCTGCCAGAGATATTTTTGAACTCTTATATAGAAAAAGAATTAAGATCGAAGCGAAACCTTTTGCTTTGGGAGTAAGGATAGAACATCCACAACAGTTAATAGATAGAATTCAGTATAAATGTGATAATAGAGGTGAGTTTTTACCGCCTTCTCCATATAGCATTGTGAAGCAAATAGGAGGCAGGGGAATGTATTCCTTTTGTATGTGTCCCGGAGGAGTAATTGCGCCATGTGCCACCAGTCCGGGAGAAGTGGTTACTAATGGATGGTCTCCCAGTAAAAGAGATCAGCCAACAGCGAATTCAGGGATAGTTGTAGAATTACGACTGGAAGATTTTAAGCAATTTGGAGATTCTCCCTTGGCGGCTATGGAATTTCAGAAGAGTATCGAGCAAACAGCCTGGGTGTATGGAGGAAAAACTCAGCGGGTTCCTGCACAGAGAATGGTGGATTTTGTAGAAGGTAAAGTTTCTACTAATTTGCCGGAGACTTCCTATAAGCCGGGAATAACTTCAGAAAATCTTCAAAAAGTATTTCCGGAATTTATTCATAAGACATTACAAAAAGGCTTCAAGGAATTTGGAAAAACCATGCATGGATATTACACAAATGAGGCTATTATTCACGCCCCTGAATCCAGGACTTCTTCTCCTGTAAGGATTCCAAGAGATCGAAAAACCCTGGAGCATATAGAGATAAAGGGTTTATTTCCTTGTGGTGAAGGTGCGGGATATGCAGGTGGTATAATTTCTGCAGCTATAGATGGGGAGAAGTGTGCAGAGAGCTGTATAGCCTTGATGCATTCCTAGATCTAAACGCCAAAAAGCTTAAAACTCATATAATTATAACAACTGTTTTAAGCCTGTTTTTCACTTTTTCCTAACATCAAAAAGTGATGTTTTCAACTAAAAATAACTTTAAAATGCCAATAGTAGGAACAATTATAAAAGGATTAATTGACTTAAGGGATAAAATTGTTTCTGAACCGGATGCAGATGATGCTCAATTAGAGGTGCTGAAAGGTTTGTTGACTAAAGCCAAGGATACTGATTTTGGAAAACATTACAATTTTAAAGAAATTTTGGAAGCTGAAGACATTCGACTAAAGTTTGCAGAGCAAATCCCTAATTTCGATTATAATAAGATCCATGAGCAGTGGTGGTATAAAATGCATGAAGGAGAAACCGATGTGGTTTGGCCTGGAACTCCACCTTATTTTGCTTTAAGTTCCGGAACTACCGGAAAGACAAGTAAACGTATTCCTGTGTCTGATGATATGGTGGAAGCTATCCGTAAAGCAGGGATCAAGCAGGTTGGGGCACTAACCAATTTTGATCTACCTACAGATTTTTTCGAAAAAGAGATCATGATGCTGGGAAGTTCTACAGATCTTCAGGAAAAAGGCGATCATAAGGAAGGCGAGATCAGTGGGATCTCTGCCAGTAAAATCCCTTTTTGGTTTAAATCTTATTATAAGCCGGGAGAAGAAATCGCGAAAATTGAGGATTGGGATGAACGTGTAGAGATGATCGCTAGGAATGCTAAAATTTGGGATATAGGAGTCATTTCCGGAATTCCGTCCTGGATTGAATTGATGTTCAAAAAAGTGATCGAATACCATAATGTTAGTAACATTCATGAGGTATGGCCTAATTTCCAGGTATACACTTCGGGAGGAGTAGCATTTGAACCTTACGAGAAAAGTTTCAATACTCTGTTAGGGCATCCTGTAAATGTGATAGACACTTATTTGGCATCAGAAGGGTTTATGGCTTATCAGCAACGTCCTGAAACCCATGCTATGAAATTGGTTTTGGACAATGGGATCTATTTTGAGTTTGTTCCTTTTAAACCTGAATATGTAAATGAAGATGGCTCAATTACAGATAATGCACCTGTAGTGCAGCTTAAAGATGTAAAAGAGGAGGAAGATTATATCTTGCTTATAAGTACTGTATCTGGTGCCTGGAGGTATTTAATTGGCGATACTATTAAATTCACAGATGTAAGCAGGCATGAGATCAGGATCACAGGAAGAACCAAATTTTTTATGAATGTGGTTGGCTCTCAGCTCTCTGTAAATAAAATGAATAATGCTATACAGGAGTTGGAAAATAAATTTGATATTGAGATCCCCGAATTCACCCTTGCCGCAGTTAGGATAGAAGGTGAGTTTCATCATTCCTGGTACTTGGGAACGGAAACAAGTTTAAATAATGAAGAATTAGCTGAAGCTTTAGATGAGTCTCTTAAAAATGCCAATAAAAACTATAAAGTAGCCAGATCTAAAGCCTTGAAAGGGGTTAAGGTTACAACAATACCTCCAAATCACTTCTACGAATGGAATGCCTTGAATAAAAAGAAAGGTGGGCAGGTAAAAATGGAGCGTGTAATGAATGAAGAGAAATTTGGAGAATGGGAAAAATTTATTGCAAGATTATAATTTTGCTATTCCTTTAATTCTTCTACTAATAATAGGATCTCATCAGGAGAAAGGTATAGCCTGCGAATCCTGTCTTTGTAAACTTTAGAGAGATGAGCGTGATTTAAGATAAAATCTTTTGTTGCCAGAATATAGTCACTCATTCCATGATTAACTGCAAAAGTATCGGCGGCCCGCTCTGCTTGTTTTATAAATCTATTGGAAGTTAAATATCCTATTCCAAATTGGATAAGATTAATTCCACTGCGTTCTTGATAATCCATTATATGACCTAACTCATGGCCAATCCATCCGGTTAGAACTTCTGATGGGACTTCTGAAATATCGAATTTTTCATTCTCAATATGAAAGCTTTCACTGATCATTACAAAATATGACCGGTTCTTTTTATTCTTAAAGATCCCTGAAAATTTTGGCTGGGCCTGCATAAAAGATTTCTTGATCTTTTTCTTGAATCTAAATTCTATTGGGGTGTCCTTTAATTCCGGATAATGGGATAATGCAAGATTTACTTCTTTGAATATGGATTCGGGAATGATCTTATTGGTAACTTTAAAAGTGGTTAAATCTTTCATAGTAGGGGTAGAGCTATAAACGCAAATAGGCAAAAAGGATAAGAATGCTATAAATAGGTATGTAGCGTTATTATTGAACAAAATATTTTTGAGTGATTAACTTTCCTTTTAAAGGTAATACTCTAAAATCAATCAAGGAACATTTTCAGGAAAGTTTAAAACAAAAAAAAGCTTTGCACTGGGTGCAAAGCTTTAAAATTGTCATAAGTATAGTATACTATAAACGAAGCCTAAGCTTGTTTTACATTTACTGCATTTAATCCTTTTCTTCCTTCTTCAAGATCAAACGTAACTTCGTCGTTTTCTCTTATTTCATCAACTAGACCATTTGCATGTACAAAATATTCTTTGTTTGACTCTTCGTCTGTGATAAATCCAAATCCTTTAGTGTCGTTAAAGAACTTTACGGTACCTCTATTCATTATATATAAATTTAATTTAGGCAAATATAAAACTATTTATCGACTATTTACACTTTAGTGAAATTATTTTTATTAAATATTGCATTTATTATTTACATGTTAATGCCTTGGGGGGTTGCCGTTTACAAAAGTCTTTGCAGACAAATATTAATTTGTTATTAATTTAGGTTCAGTTTTTGTTAAAGTATATAAAAACAACATGACTTTTAAACATGATACAGCGAAATTTGTTGAACGATTCTAAGTAAACTGAATCCGACCAAATGAATATGAAAGCCCTATTAAAAATACCTAAAGTATTATCTGTTTTAATATTAAGTATCGCCTTAAGTAGTATTTCCTGTGAAGATAAAAAATCTCAGGATCCTGTAAACACCTCTGAAAAGAGCGAACAACAGGATAGTATTGTTGAAATTCCTGTACAAAAAGTGGAGCCACCTATAGTGATCCATTATAAAATAGATTCTTTAAACACCTCGGTTGAATTGGATAGCTTTAAAGACAGATATTCCGAAGCTCAACAAAAAGTGATCTATGCTTTGAATAGAATTGATTCCAGACGGGTTAGAGTAGGAAAGAATCTGGTGATTCCCGATACTTTATTTGATGATATATTTAACTATGCTCCTTTCCCTGAGAACCTGAAATTACTAAGTGATATACCAAAAACAGTTTTGATCTCTCAACGAGTTCAAGGAATTGCGTTGTATGAAAATGGTAAGCTAATAAAATGGGGACCTGTGAGTTCCGGGAAAAGATCTACCCCTACACCAAATGGGTTACACTATGGAAATTACAAAGCCCGAGAAAAAGTTAGTACTGTAGACGAAGGGTGGATATTACCTTTCTATTTCAATTTCATGAATTTTGAAGGAGTTGGAGTGCATGAATATGAACTACCCGGTTACCCGGCAAGTCATGCCTGTGTTAGATTAAATTTGACCGAAGCTAAATATCTTTACGATTGGGCACAGCAATGGGAATTAACTTCTAATGGAAAGTATCTCCATAAAAATGGAACACCTTTTATGGTTTATGGAGAATATGATTATGATGCTCCCGCGCCATGGTTGCAGTTGGCAGCAAATAATAAATCCAACGAGATCTTAGAGTCTGAACTAAGGACCTTAGAAAATTATAAAGCTGCTTATAATGATGATGAAAAAAACAAACGAGACTTTAGAGAAAAGGAAGAAAATGGCCTTATAGCGATGAATAGCAAGATCAAATAATTCTTGGATAACTAATATTTAATTGGCTTATACAATTGTAAGTCTTGCACTGGAATTATAGCTAGCCAAAAGTGGGAGAGAGGAATCCTGCTGTTTTAAGATTCTCGTTTAGTTGATTTGTAGTTATTCACCAAGGTTTAAAACCTAAGCTTTATAGAAAAACACACCTAAGTAGCTGATTTTAAGAGCTGACTTAAGAGAAAGCTTGTAACATTAATGATCTAAGCGACTATTAATGCCAATTTTAATCTTTTTAGCTCAACATTGTTTTATAAACGTAGCTACAAGTAATAATAGTAAAAAGAACTATAGGGACGCTTAATACTGATTCACAGGTTTTTTATCACCCATATTATCTGGTGTTTTATTTATAAGAACTTCCCAGACAGCTTTAATATTTGCCAGCTTTTCTCTTCGTATCAAACTGCTTTCTGTCTTATAATGTTTCGCTTCTGCCCCTATCCCATTATAATTTAGTCCTAAACTCTTAGCGATAAAGAGCGCTCTTGGTAGATGGAAATTTTGAGTTACAACAATTGCGTTTGGCACTTGATAAATAAAATTGGACCTATACATACTGTTGTAGGTGTCTATTCCTGCAGGGTCAGTAAATATTAGATCTTCAGGAACACCTCTATCCAGTAGATAGTTCTTCATTGCGCTCACTTCGTCATAATCATTTCGTCTATTGTCTCCGCTTAATAGAAATTGCTTTGCTTTCCCGGATCTATAGATCTTTAAAGCAGTATCTACCCGGTCTTGTAAAATAGGAGATAATTTCCCGTCGGAATGAACACTTGCCCCTAGCACGATAACCGTGTTGAATACCGGGAGATCTGAGATCGCTGTATAAATTTCGTTAGAGGTGCTTTTTTGTATATACGTGCTAAGCCCCCATATAAATGAAATACCTCCACCTAATAGAATTAGGATATAAATTAAATATCGTTTAAGACTCTTCATCTATACAATTTGTAGAATATGATGATAACGGGTTGTTAACAAATGTAGTATTTTTAACTGTGATTGATTTGCCAGATAAGCTGCATGTTTCTCCTGAATCGTAATAACCGGAGTAGTTGCTTCGTCTTACAAATACTTATGCTTAAATTTACAATCTTAAATTGTAATAATCAAGATGAATAATATTGAGGCCTTAAGGTGGAGGTATGCCACTAAAAAATTTGATGAAAATAGAATTCTGTCAGAAGATAAAATAGATATTCTGAAGCATGCCTTTAATTTAACGGCAACTTCTTATGGATTGCAGCCTATAAAAATGGTGATCGTTCATGATAAAAAAGTTCAGGCTAAGCTGGTTGAATGTTCTTTTAATCAACAACAAGTGGGATCTGCATCTCATGTGTTGGTAGTGTGTATAGAGCGGGAAATCAATAAAGAATTCATTGAAAATTATTTCAATTATGTTCAAAAAATTCGTGCTACGCCTAATGAGGTGCTTACTCCTTTTAAGGATTTTCTGATAGACGATTTTAAAAATAAACACATAGATGAAATAGCTTCATGGGCTACGAATCAGGCCTTTTTAGCAATGGGTACTTTGCTGACTGTCTCTGCAACCGAGGCCATAGACGCCTGTCCTATGGAAGGTTTTGAGCCAGATAAATATGATAAGATCCTAGGTCTAGATAAATTAAACCTAAGATCGGTTTTAGTATTACCGGTTGGCTTTCGGGCAAAAGATGATAAGTTCTCTGAATTTAAAAAGGTGCGAAGACCACTTTCAGATGTGATAATAGAACTGGAATAAGTACTTAATAAGTTACATATTCCATGATCTCTAAACCATAACCTATCATCCCAACTCGCTTGGTTTGTTGAGAATTGGATAATAAACGGATCTTGTGGACCTCCAGATCGTGTAATATCTGAGCACCAATACCAAAATCTTTAGAATCCATCTTGATTGGTGGAGCTTTAATTTCAGATTTTTTCTGGAGTTCCTTTAATTCTGAAAGACGGCTTAATAAGTTAAGCGATTGGCTAACAGGATTAATAAAGACAATGGCACCACGACCTTCATCATTTATCGCCTTGAACATATCGTCCAATTTTTTATCAGCATTATTGGTAAGGGTTCCCAGAATGTCATTATTAACAAGGGTGGAATTTACACGTACCAGGATCTCTTCATTGGTTTTCCATGCTCCTTTGGTAAGAGCAATGTGAACCTGATTGTTGGTGGTTTGTTTGTAAGATCTTAATCTAAATGTTCCAAATCGGGTTTGAATATCGAAATCATCTTTTTTCTCTATCAAGGAATCATGTTGCATTCTATAGGCAACAAGATCTTCTATAGAAACCAGTTTAAGATCGAATTTATTGGCAACTTCTATAAGTTGAGGCAATCTGGCCATGGTTCCATCTTCATTCATGATCTCAACGATCACTCCTGCAGGTTGAAAACCAGCTAATCTCGCAAAATCTATAGCAGCTTCTGTATGACCGGTTCTTCTTAATACTCCTCCTTCTTTAGCCTTCAATGGAAAAACATGTCCAGGTCGGCTAAGATCTGCAGGTTTAGTACTAGGGTCGATTATTGCTTTAATGGTTTTTGCTCTATCTGCGGCAGAGATACCTGTAGTAACTCCTTTTCCTTTAAGATCTACAGAGATCGTAAAGGCAGTTTCTAATGGATCGGTATTATTCCCTACCATCATATCCAATTTAAGTTCCTTGCAGTGACCTTCGGTAATTGGAGCGCATATAAGACCTCGGCCATGAGTGGCCATAAAATTTATCATTTCTGGAGTTACAGCTTCTGCTGCGGCAAGAAAATCTCCTTCATTTTCTCGATCAATATCATCTACAACAATAATAATTTTTCCAGCCCTGATATCATCAATGGCTTCTTGGATGGAATGTAATTTTAATTGCTTTTTATTTTCGATTTCTCGCGACATAATAATAGTTTCTTATTCAGGCTGCAAAGGTATTTAATCTATTTTATATCGGACTTACTCCTGAAGAGTTTTTTAATGAGCTTGTAAAAAGGGGACATAAAGTTCCCGAAGGCTAATAAACCTTGATCGGTGGTTGCTCTATAAGTAAAAAAGATCCCCAGGGGCAACATGATTAAAGTTGAAAGCCAGGAGGCAAGAAACGGACTCATACTGCCATCTTCTGCACTATTTTTGGCAAATATCCCTATAAAGTGATAGGTGAGAAACATTAAAATAGCAACTACCATTGGTAATCCCATTCCACCTTTTCTTATGATAGCTCCCAGTGGGGCTCCTACAAAAAACAATATGATACAGGCTATTCCCAACACATATTTTTCATGAAGAGCGATTTCAAATTTATTAAGTTGCTTTGCGCTATTTTTAAACTCCTGTGTTCTAATAGTTATATTGGAGAGTGCCCCATTCACACTTCCTAGGGAAAGGTCTACAATTTGTAATGCGTTCTTATTATTATATAACTCAAGAATGGAATCGTCAAAATTTGTGATAGAATCATTTGCCTTATAATTGGCAGCAAAATAACTAGCTCCGGTCCTGGTATAAATAACATCTGCAAATTTATCCAGTTCCTGATTGTAGGTGGCGGAAAATGAATCTATACTTTGGGAGAGCTCTCCAATTCGCAACATGTTCTGAGAATTCCTATAATTCTCATCGTCCATATCTACATTGTTAAAATTCGAGAGATCTATATTGATCACATATTCCTTGAAGTAAGTTTTATTAAAGGGTTTATTGGCCCGTTTTGAGGGGTCTTTTTGATAAATCTCACTATAATAATTTCCGTCTTTTAAAATAAGGGAAAGTACATCAGAATTTGTGCTTCCAACTAATTCACCTTCACTAGCCTTAATAACAGTAAAGTTTCCGCCACGGGAAGATTTTTCATGAATGATCACATTTTCCAAATATTGATCATTCTCGCCGGTTTTTTTATCAACCTTGATATTGAAATCCCCCACATCGTTAAAAACACCTTCAGAAATTGCCATTGCCGGCTTTAATTTTGCAATATTTTTTCGAAGGTTAATAGACTTAAACTCAGCTGCCGGAATTACATTATTTGAAAAGAAAAAAGCTAATAAGCTTATAAAAATGATAAATACTGTAAGGCTTCGCATCGCTCTTTGCAAAGAAATCCCTGCAGATTTCATCGCAGCAAATTCATAATTTTCAGCAAAATTCCCAAAGGTCATAATGGAAGTAACCAGGATGGTAAGCGGTAATACCAGAGGTATCAATTTCGGGGAAAAATAAAGCAGGAATTTTAAAATAATTCCTGCATCTACATCTTTTCCGGCAAGTTCGCCTATGTACAACCAAATGGTTTGAAGTACAAAAATGAACATCAAGATGATAAAAACAACTAAAAATGTTTTTAAATAACTGACTAATATGTACCGGTCTAGTATTTTCAATTTAATCTAAACGATTAATGTAGAACTCTTTATATCGCCCTTCGTTAAAGCTGAACAGGTTTTTTGCTAAGGGCTGATTGGTTTTGAAACTTTTCACAGTAATAGTGATTTTAGTTCCATTATCCTGAGTTTGAATTAAGTTATAGATATGCTTGGTTTGGCTATCTATCCCTAATAGAATATTCTTTACCTCGGCATCGCTGTCTATAGGGGTTAACTTAATATATTGGATCTGTCTGCCTTTTAAGTCTTGAGTGAGATCCCATTTGTATGTGTATCCTTCTTCGTAAAAAGAAAACATTTTAGAAGGTGTAATATTATTAGCATCTTCAGCCACATAATTTGAGATGTTGATCTCTTGATCTTCCGGGATAATGGTGTAAATTTTCTTACCGTCGAATAATTGGGTGGTCCCCATTAAATTCAATAAATATTTATCCCCATTAATGCTAACATCACCACGTGTTTCTTGACTTACGCTCTCTGCAGTATTTTCCAGAGAGTATTTAAAGTCGATCACCATATTATCATAGGCTTTTACCTTAGAAGATACTTCGCTTAATAATTTTTTTGCTTTTGCAGATTCCTGTGCATTCATAGCGAAAACGCTGAATAAGGCAATCATTACAATACTTAATCTTTTCATTTTTAGTTTTTTAATTTTGTGGCTTAATCGTTTAATAGGTGGTCTAATGAAACGAGATCTGTCACCAAAACCTGCCGAGCTTTACTTCCTTCAAAAGTACCTACAATTCCCGCGGCTTCTAATTGATCTATAATTCTTCCGGCACGATTATATCCTAACTTCAATTTTCGTTGCAATAAAGAAGCAGAACCTTGTTGTGCTATCACTATAAGTTCAGCCGCCTCCCGGAACAATTTATCTCGCTCGCTAATATCTACATCAAGTCCTGTGCCACTCTCCGCATCGTCATATTCTGGAAGTAAATAGGCATCGGGATATGCTTTTTGAGAACCTATAAACTCGGTGATTTTTTCTACCTCCGGAGTGTCTACAAATGCACATTGAATACGTACCAGATCATTTCCTTGGGTAAACAACATATCTCCACGTCCAATTAACTGATCGGCTCCCTGACTATCAAGGATCGTCCTGGAATCTATTTTAGATGTTACCCGAAAAGCAATTCTAGCCGGGAAATTGGCTTTTATGATCCCTGTTATAACATTTACAGAAGGTCGCTGCGTAGCAATAATTAAGTGGATCCCAATTGCCCGAGCTAATTGTGCCAGCCTGGCGATAGGGGTTTCAACTTCTTTTCCAGCCGTCATAATAAGATCGGCGAATTCATCTATCACTAATACTATGTAGGGTAAGAATTTATGTCCGTTTTCCGGATTTAATTTTCTCGCTTTAAATTTTACATTGTATTCCTTAATGTTACGAACCATCGCATCTTTTAAAAGATTGTAACGATCATCCATTTCAATACATAGAGAATTCAAGGTTGCAATAACCTTGGAATTATCTGTAATTATTGCATCTTCAGCCCCTGGAAGTTTTGCCAGGTAATGGCGTTCTATTTTATTGAAAAGAGTAAGTTCTACCTTCTTAGGATCTACCAATACAAACTTCACTTCTGCAGGGTGTTTGCAGTATAGGAGGGAAGTTAATATCGCATTTAAACCAACAGACTTTCCTTGTCCTGTAGCACCGGCCATTAGCAGGTGAGGCATTTTTGCCAAGTCGACCACAAAGGTTTCATTGGAAATGGATTTTCCAAGCGCCATTGGTAA
>Ga0307488_10003566_pt1 | contig 12980 bp, 13 predicted proteins | sample SB02metaG_FD_202248 | JGI IMG/M metagenome (GOLD analysis project Ga0307488, IMG submission 202248) | Sea-ice brine microbial communities from Beaufort Sea near Barrow, Alaska, United States - SB 0.2 | ecosystem: Environmental > Aquatic > Marine > Coastal | place: USA: Alaska | collected...
GAAACCTCATGGTGAAAAACTTGCTTGGTTGTTGGTCCTCTTACCATTTATCTTTATTGGTTTAATTATTGTCGGTATTTCTGGGGGATTAACCTACTTATTAATTCATGATAAAAATATGAAACAACTGAATGAAAAGATTGATAAGCGAGAAATTGTTACAGAAACAGAAACAAAATAGGGATATTCGGATAATTTGGATCATTCGGATCATTAAAGCATTTAATTACCCAGAACAATTATGACACTCGGGTTCAACAGTAAACTGGATTGCCTTGGACGAAGGTCTGCTTCTCAGATAATAAATTCCCGTTTTAAGACCTTTCTCCCACCCATAAAAATGCATACTAGTTAGAGTTGCTACATTCGGGCTCTCTAAGAATAAATTCATACTCTGAGACTGACATATATATTTGCCTCGGTCTAATGCCATATCAATAATATTTTTTTGTTTAATTTCCCAAATAGTTTTATATTTTTCCTTGATCACTTGTGGAATACCCTTAATATTCTGTATAGAACCCTCGTTGATAATTAATTTATCTTTAATCTCGGGTGACCAAAGATCCAATGATATTAGATCTTCGACCAAATAATCATTTATTACCATATATTCTCCCGCCAGGACTCTCCTTGAATAAATATTCGTCATTATGGGTTCAAAACATTCGTAATTGCCAAGTATTTGAGCGGTTGATGCCGTAGGCATGGGCGCAACTAGAAGACTATTTCTGGTGCCATATTTTTTAATTTGTTCCCTTAATTTTTGCCAATCGTATCTGTCGGACGGTTCCTTATCCCATAAATCAAATTGAAATTTACCTTCGTGGAGAGGAGATCCAATAAATGAACTATATGAGCCAAAATATTCTTCGCGATCCATTTCTTCTGGAATAATATTTAGAGTTTTTCTCAATTCGTCCATTTCCAATGAAGTAACGAATTCTTCTCCGGTAATAACGCCATTATCTTGTTGTAAGATACCATTTTTATATTTAATCACCATTTCTTCTCTATTCCTCGCCAATTCCATAGAACATTCCATTGAACCATAATAGATACACTCAAATATCTTTTCATTTAAGTCCTTTGCTTCTTCTGAATCAAATGGATAACCAAACTCTAAGAAAACATTTGCTAATCCCTGGACTCCTATACCGATTGGTCTATGTCTAAGATTAGACGTCCTTGTTTCTGGTATTGGATAGTAATTGTAATCAATGATATTATTGAGATTAATCGTCAATTGTTTCGAAATTTGTTTGAGTCCCTCATAATCATATGAAGGTCTTAAATATTCCTCTAATTCGGTGTACCCGCCAATATGTTTTGTAACTTGACCTTCTTTCTTATAAATTTGGGGAAACTTGACACCTAATGGATAACTACCCGATAATGACGTTAATTGCTTGTAATCTAATTCATCGTATGATATATTCTTCTTTTTACATAATGCCTTAGCTAATTTACAATAAACGCAATCTCTTTTGGAATAAATAACAAAATTCATATCACTAGAATCTTTTTCAACGACAAATTTCTTTAATGAAATAGAAGCCAAATTACAAACAGCGGTTTCTTCGGGACTTGTATATTCTATAATCTCTGTACACAAATTAGACGATTTAATTGTTCCCAAATTTTGCTGATTAGATTTACGATTACAAGAATCCTTGTATAGAATATAAGGATTTCCTGTCTCAATTTGGGAAGTAAGTATAGATTGCCACAAAGTTCGTGCCGAAATCTGTTTTCGGAATTTATTCTCTTTCTCATACGATAAATATAATTCTTCAAATTCTGAACCATATACATCACTTAGACCGGGACATTCGTTCGGACACATTAAAGACCATACCGAGTCCTCCTTAACTCTATTCATAAATAAATCAGATATCCATAGAGCATAAAATAAATCTCTTGCTCGGTCGTATTCATTGCCGTGATTCTTTTTTAATTCAATAAATTCAAATATATCGCAATGCCAAGGTTCTAAATAAATTGCAAAGGAACCATTCCTTTTCCCACCACCCTGATCTACATAACGCGCGGTATCATTAAAAACTCTCAGCATTGGGACCAAACCATTTGAGTGTCCATTTGTTCCGGAAATATAAGAATCTAATCCACGGATATCGTGAATAGATAAACCTATCCCCCCAGCATACTTTGAGATTAAAGCACAATCTCCCAATGTTTTATAGATTCCAGAAATTGAATCGGATTGCATTGTTAGGAGAAAACAACTGGCAAATTGTTCCCGTCTTGATCCAGCATTATAGAGAGTCGGTGTTGCGTGAGTAAATAAGTGATTAGACATTAATTCATAATTCATAAATGCTTTGTCCAAATCATTCCGATGAATGGATAAAGAAACTCGCATTAACATATCCTGGGGTCTTTCAATAATCTCTTTGTCAATCCTATAAAGATAAGTTTTCTCTAACGTTTTTAAACCAAAAAAATCATAGTCATAGTCTCTCGTGTAATCAATAAAGCCGTCAATCCTATCCTTATTCTCCAATACTAATTCATATAGATAATCAGCAATCAATGGTTTCCTAACATTACCAACTTGATAATTATACAGCAAATCAATTTTATCCGAAAATCTTTGAATAGTATTTTTATGTAAATTAGAGACAGCGATTCTACCCGCGAGAATTTTGAAATCTGGATTTTTTGAATACATAGACATAGATATCTGAGAAGATAGATCGTCTAATTCGGAAGTTTTAACTCCGTCATAAATTTCTTGAACAACTTTTTGAGCAACAAGCGTTTCGTCAATTGTTAATTTATGAGAGAATTCTTCGCCCACTGAGAGAGACCTTATTCTATTCAGAATCTTATCAAATGATACTGCCTCCGACTCACCCGACCGCTTAATAACCCGCATTTATATTATACATTATATACGGTTCAATTTTTTAAGTCTTTTTATTTAAAATTTAATTAATAACAATATGAAAATAGCAATATGAAAATAGCAATTACGGGGAAAATGTGTTCGGGTAAAAGCACTCTGGCCCAAATTATTAAGGAAACAGATAAACAATACCAAATTTATTCACTGGGTCAAAAAGTAAAAGACGTGGCAAAAGACCTCTTTCATATGAAAGAGAAAGATAGGACTCTTCTTACGTCAATTGGAACTAAAATGAGAGAAATAGATTCCGAAGTATGGATAAACTATATCATTGAACAAACCAAAGATAAAACTCACTGTATTGTAGACGATTTAAGATATCAAAATGAATATGAAACATTATCTAAAAATGGTTTCAAAATTATTCAATTGGTTATTGACCCAAAGATTCAAGAAAAAAGAATAAAAGAAGTATATCCGAATAATTTTCAAGATCATTTAATGAATCGTAATCATTTATCAGAAAAGAATGAATTTCAATGGTTAAATAGATATGAGCCACTAATAATTCGGTCCGAGAATGACACAATTTGCGAGATTAGAGAAAAGGTCCTTTCGTTTATTAATGAATAATTAAATTTATGATTGTAATAATGGATATTATACCTATTACAAAATTGAAAATTAATAAAGATAAATGGTTACGACAAAAAATAAAATATGAAGACAATCTTACGGTCAAGGATACTCTTAAAATAATGTCTCGTAAAAATTACCAATGGTTAAAATTAAACGAGGATATTGATATAATCATCGATTACCAATCATTTGAAGATAAATTTATTCAATTGATTTATGATAAATACTTGAGATAAATTTAGTTAATCGGATTTAACTGTAAATTTTTAATTTCCATTTCATATTCTTTAAGCGATTGGCCACGGTTATTTCAGTTAAAAATAACACCGAAATAAAAATAAATGATCCGAATAATTTAACTTTGTTGTTTTGAGAATATGGTAGGGAATTAATTAATGGTTCCATAAATAGATTCGGTATAATAAACGATAATGTTAAAATGATAAGACCATAAATTAAGCCCATTTTGGTACCATGTTTTGATCCCATATAAGCAACATTCCAACAAATACCCGTTAATGCAATTGAATCAATTACGCCCGCCTTTATTTTTTGGTTTAAACTCTGAGAACACGGTCTATATAATCTATTGAACGGGGTCCCATCTAATGTGTGGGATATAGTTAAAGCATTTGCGATATCATTCGCAAATGGTAAAAGGAACATTAAAATTCTATGAAGTTTTGGTAACATAATATAATATAATTATAATATAATTAATCGTTTGAGATTTGTATATTATTTCTTATTATTTAAAATAATGGACGATTACGAATATTTTGAATTAAAATATCTTGAAGATATATTCCAATTATTTAGAGAGTGCCAGGAAATTTCTAAATTTAATAATTTAGATCTTTTACTTGATAAGGACGACAATTTTATGGATATATTTGATTTACTCTTTGATTCCGTTAAAATTATTTCCGAATCGTTTGATTCGGAAATAGAAGAATTTGAAGAATATTAATATAGGATATAGTATAGATTAATAATGCTTAGGAGAGTGAATAAATTAGAGAAGCAATACGGGGGTGATATCCCCTTCAGTGCTCTTGACAGGGTAATTAATAAAACAAAAAATAAATCTAAGTCTAAATCTAAGACGAAATCTAAGAATAGGGTAAAACATATAAAGAGATCGGTCTCTCCTACCAGAATTCGGCGTAAAATTACGAGAAAACTTAAAAGAACAAAAAAGAAGACGATCCGAGAGAAAAAGCAAGTGGAACATTGTAAGTGCGGGTCCCACAAATATACAGGGAAAGAAGAAACACCCAGAGGTCTGGGTCAATGCGAAGAATGCGTTCCTCTTAATGTTGTTATGAAAGGAAAAAATGGAAAGTTATATGAAAATAGAAAGAAAGGGTGGTATAAATTGAATTAGAGAGATTGGAAAGTTAAATTAAGTTCTCTTATAAAATAAAAGATACGGAGTATATTCTAATACTTTTTCCTTACTTAGAGAAGTAACATTTGAATCATTATATTCATACCAGTTTGTGTCTAATGAATTTTTAGAAACGGCGTAATAATGACCCCCACCCAGTGATCCACCATGAATACATAATCCATTCAAGTTGTAAGTATTTTGTTTTCCAGTTCCGTAATTTTTATTGTAATCTTTAAGATTTAATTTAAATGGATACTTAATAAATTTATCATTTTTTCTTAAATTAGATGTATATCTTTTTAATAAGATTATTAAGATATCAGAAGTTTTAAATAATAAAGTCTTTTTGTGAGGACGAACTTTCTTATTACAATCGTCGCATTTCCAAACATTTTCTTCATCTAACATATGTTTCCTGGTATAATGCCCTAAACAATCATATATTGTTTTAGAATCATTCGGTATTTCTAAAGAGATCACTTGGATTGGATCATGGTTAGAAGTGAAATAATAACATTCCGGACAAATAGTTAAACTTAATAATTGAGAATAAAAATTTTCGACAATATAAGAATAATCATTTTCATAAAATCTTTTCCAAGTTTCGTAACCCTTGACTACAATTTTACTAGCTTCGTCGGTACCTTTATTATTCTTAAGATTCATTTTGACATTTTTCTTAATACAACCATGAAGAAGATCCAAAAATAAAGTTAAAAATTCGTCAACGTCATTCTGATTGAAATTTTCAAAATAAATATCTTTTTCTAAGCATAAGTTTTTAAAAGATCTTAATAAATTAATAGGATTTTGTGATTCGGAATTTTCATTAGACCACATTTTCCGCTGAAATTGGAACCATTCATACATTAATCCTTCGTCTAACCCATTGCATTCATTGAAAAAGTTTTCATTTTGAGGGTGAAACGTTAAAAGATGACTTAAACACTGTAAAACCGAATTCATATAACAAGTATTCCCTAGATTAACTAGTCCTTTATTTCCAGCGTTAATAGAGGCAGTCATTTGAGCCATTTTAGTTCTAATTATTATTCACTTTATTTTTTTAAATTACTTAAATAATTTATTGTAAGTAATTATAAATATGAGTGAAGTTGAGAATGTTGAGAATGTTGATAATGTTGAGAATGTTGAATCCACCGAATCTGTCGCGACAACTGAATCCGAAGAAGCAAATGAAATTATGAATAATGAAGGTCCGGTTGAAACGGAGTCTACTTCGGAACTCACCATTGAGTCGGCCGAAGAATCGGAAGAAGATTCTGGCGACGAAGACGAAGACGAAGACGAAGACGAAGACGAAGACGAAGAATCTGAAGAAGACGACCCTGAAGAACCCGTCACAGAACCCGTCACAGAACCAGTCACAGAACCAGTCACAGAACCAGTCACAGAACCAGTCACAGAACCAGTCACAGAACCTGTCGCAGAACCCGTCGCGGAAGTCACAGAACCAGTCACAGAACCTGTCACAGAACCAGTCACAGAACCAGTCGCAGAACCCGTCACAGAACCAGTCACAGAACCAGTCACAGAACCAGTCACAGAACCAGTCACAGAACCAGTCACAGAACCAGTCACAGAACCTGTCGCAGAACCAGTCACAGAACCAGTCACAGAACCCGTCGCAGAACCAGTCGCGGAAGTCACAACTCTGGAGGTTGTTCGGATTGTTCAAGAAATTTTATCATCTACTGAAACTAATGTATCAGGAAATGATTTAGAAGAAAGAGTTAAAAGTATAGAAGAAAGATTCATTAAGTTAGTTTTACTTATGAGAGGAAGGTCTAAGACTAGAGATGAAGGACTATTCAATTCTTTAATTTAGAATTCATAGTTCTTAATGGTTAATTTAAATTATTATTTAATTAGAGTAAGCAAGACCGCCCATGCCAGACATTATTCGGAGAACATTGTAGTTGATAGCGTGTACAGTATCAACGCCGGTCATGCCCGACAATTGAGCATTATCAATTCGCGAGAAGTTACAGGTACCTGACGGTTGGTGTTCTTCGGGTTTAAGGGCAAATGAATAAACGCCGATGGTGCCAACTATTTCGGCGGTTGCCCCCGCAGTGCCAGCTGCCGTCGCTACTGCGCTTACCCCCCCTGGACCGGTGTGGTGTTCATAAATCTGGGTTCTAGTAAAATAGCTCGCTTCTCTCTCGGAAAAACGGTCGTGTCCATTTAATTTAAGTAAAACTTTACCGCCGATCGCATCGGCAGTCACACGGGCCCCAGTTGCGGCGCTGTCCGAAACATGATTTTGTTTTTGAGACATAATTAATTCTTTAACGGGATGGTTGAAATTAAGATCTAGAGAAGTATCCGTCCAACTCTGTTCCTGGACCTGTTCAATAAGGTATTCGTGTGAAACTTGAGCGAAACGACGGCGTTCATCTGTATCAAGGTAAATGTAATCACACCATAATTTATTCTTTGTGTCCGCCCAACAATCGCTTATTTTGTGTTCCAAAATAACCTTAACCTCATGATATTGAAGGGCAATTAAAGGTAAAGCGAGACCGGGGTTGCGGTTAAACCAAAATCGCAAAGGTATATAGAATGTTTTATCAACAGGGTTTGTCGCGACAGCCAGTGTCGGGTCGGCTGGGTCGATGACTCCCTTTACACCGCCAGCACAGCTCATAGTTTGAAACAAAGTTCCGTCCACGACTCTTAATCCAGTAGCCGCTATGGCTACCGCGCCAGTCACGGCTGCCGAATTACTTTCAGTTAATTCTGACCAGACTTCTAGCCAATGACCCGTATGTTTGTCAATCTTTTGACCACCGATTTCAAGTTCAACCGAAGTAATAAAACTATGTCCCGGATTACTTATACCAACGTTCGGTTTACCGCTTACTTCAAAATACATTCTGGAAACCAAATCACCATTGCGCGAAATAGTTGCGGTGCAACGACCGTTGGTGTCGGAACTTCCGTTCCAAGTCTGCTCAATAGCCTCCATAGAGAAGTTAGTGTGTCTGCGATAGACAACCTTAAAGAAAGTGATCTGGGGATTACCCGTTAAGTAGATATCTTGTGCGCCATAGGCAACCAATTGCATTAATCCTCCTCCCATTATTTATACCTTAGAATAGAAAATAATTTTGGGAAAAATTAAACCAATTTATTTTAAATATCTTTAATTTGTTAATACTTAAAAATTATTTTCTATTCTAAGGTATAAATAATGGGTGAAGAAGGATGTTTAAAAGATGGCCACTTTCATACTTTGGAAACGACGGGTCAAGTCGTCCACAGAGCCGGTTTCCGAACCAGCGGGGCGACGCAAACCGTCTTCGGGGGGGCAGGGGTGTCGGTGGCCTCGGGCTCTGCCACGAAGGCGGCATCTGATTTTACTAGTAATGTAACGGATTTTCTTGCTGAATTTACAGGTCGTTTGGATAAGGGGGTAGCTCGCTATGAGATTTCCGATGCCGATTCTCGACCTACGAATGCTGCTGCTCCATCGGCCGTGGAGCTGGCGGCCGCCACGATCAAGGGAAATAGTTTTACTGATTTTTCGTCCACAAATGCAACACCTGGAGTTCGCGTGATGGGCTATCTACCCCCTGCGTCGCCGGGTACACACTGTGCCCTGAAAATCGGCGAAGAATTGTTGGGCAGCGGAGGGCCCTTGGATATACGCGTGCACCCCGGGTCCACGGCGGATAGATTTGCTGCCCAAGTAATAAGAGTATCTGGGACGACTCACGCGAAGAACGCAATCATCGGCACGCCCGGCGTCCACGAGGGCCCAGCAGACTACGTCAAGACCATTATTTACACGCCCGACACCCCAGCGACAGATATTTTGTCACAATTCTCAATTATTCATTTTTATTGCATCATTCATAACCAGTGGTTAGTTAAAGTTACAACCGGTTCCGACACCACTGGCGCCACCGGCAGTTTCGCGGCATACGGGGCCTAACGAAGAATCAACCCGGAATCATTATGGTTCAAAGGTTAAAGAATGTAAACCAAATAATTTATTTATTTTAATAAAATTAAATTAATCTTAAGATTAATTTAATTTTAATTTAAGAATTAAATTAATCTTAAGATTAATTTAATTTTAATTTAAGAATTTGTTAAGGGATCTTTATTTATTAAAATTTAATTACTGTAAGCTAATCCACCCATGCCAGACATGATTCTAAGGACATTGTAGTTAACAGCGTATACCGTAATTGTACTATCGTTAATTGTGCCGGTCAGGAAATTTAACGCAGCATTATCAATGCGGGAGAAATTACAAGTTCCGGACGGCTGGTGCTCTTCGGGTTTTAATGCGAAAGAGTAATTATAGATGTGCTTTTGAGGAACTCTGTGTCCCGCCTGTATCGGCTGACACGTTCTAAAGTATGTGGCGTTGCGTTCTTTAAATCGGTCGTGACCATTAAGGACAAGTTTCACCTTTCCAAAAGGCTCCGGATACGCCATCTGCGATAATGTCTCCATTGTGCCCGACGTCGTGTCGGCGAGATAACAAAAATAATCATTAGAATTAACCTGGTTCACAGAATTATTTGAGGGCGAGTCTCTCAGGGCATCGACCGCGGTTACCTCTGTAGCGACACTATTTTTCTGAACTACCCAAATTAACTCCTTTACCGGATGATTAAAGTTTAATTTCATGACCTTAGACCCGGTCGCACCAGCACTGGTCTCTCTTTGAACCTGTTCAATAAGATACTCATGTGAAACTTGAGCAAATCTACGTCTTTCGTCTGTATCAAGGTATATATAATCTGCCCATAACGTAACGGTCGGCCGACCGGCATCACCATCCAGTGTTGCGTTTGAATTGATGAGACCTTTAATGTTGCGAGTAACCAATTTGACCTTTACCTCATGGTACTGAAGGGCGATAAGAGGTAGGGCTAGACCGGGATTGCGACAAAACCAAAATTTCAACGGAACATATAACTGTAATTTGTTCAAATTATCAAGGGGTGCCGACTCCTCATCCGGACCACCCGGCACCGCTTCTGGCGAAGTTTGTGCATTCAGGTAATTCTTCGATGAATGCTTATTAAGACCGATCCATTCACATTCTTCTTTATCGGTTAATTCGTTGTATACGTCTAACCACTGCGAATAATGACGGTCAATTCGCTGACCACCAATTTCAACTTCGCATTCTTTGATAAATGCGTGTCCCGTATTATTTGTGTATCCCATATACGCGCCGTAGGTTGGCACCGTCGTTAACGCACCCAAGTTCAGTATAACGTCTAACCACAAGTTGGATACTAAATCACCATTTCTAGAAATGGTGGATGTCATAGTGCTACCATTAACCGACGACTGACCATTGAAGGTTTGTTGAATAGCTTCCATAGAGAAGTTGGTGTGTCTGCGATAGACAACCTTAAAGAAAGTTATCTGGGGATTACCCGTTAAGTAGATATCTTGTGCGCCATAGGCAACCAATTGCATTAATCCTCCTCCCATTATTATTTATACCTTAGAATAGAAAATAATTTTGTAAAAATTAAACAAATGGTAATACATAAATTTAGATAATCATAAATAAAATAACAACTAATAATGATTCGTTCAAGTTTAAGGGTTCGAACTTATCTATATTCTGACCACTATTCACCATAAGTTTAGGCCATATCCTATTGTATGACCATTGAATCATTAATGTCTTTAGAATAAGTATTAGGATACCCAAAAAAAACATATAAAGTTCTCCATTCTTCCCCATTCTCTTAGTTACCTCTTTACTTGCTTTATCTAATCCTCCACCGATCATTCGCTTTAAAACCATGTATATTCTATTAGAATTTATTATTTTTGAAATAATTTTTCAGTTTCGTTGGGGTCCATGTTCAAATCTAAAACTTGTTTTACAGGGTTCATAATCTGATTTGTAATATAAAATTCATAATCAATTAATCTATCTTCTTTGGGGATAGATTCATTTTTCATATAATCAATATGCTCAATTCTATCACCCTGTAAAATATTCTTTTTCTTAAATTTGGGTTGATTCTCGTCGGGTCCAGTGAATTTTTTATATTTAGTTTTTCCATTCTTATACTTACCATTTTCTTTTGTGACGGTTTTCATTCTATATCCCGTTATAATCGGTTTGTCGTCTACAATTTTGTAAACATATGGAATCCTATCATTTGCTTTTGGTTTATTACCCGGATCTCTCTCCGCCATTCTATCCGCTAATACTTTATGGGCGATACCCTGTGGATTCTTATAGTATCCCCTCAAAGATTTAGAGATTACAAAATATGATATTGAAAATTTACCTTCCCTTATTTCCTTTAATGTTTTCTTTAACCATTCTACTGTCGCCTTAAAGTCTTTCTCTATCATAATCTTTTCAATTACGTGACCGAAGACATACTTAACTATATTCGCGTTATCTCTCCGTTTCAGAACAATACCCATAGAAGTTCTTTTTGCATTAATTGGATCAAATTCATATTTATCACCCGTATATCTTTTTTTAGAGATAAGTATAAAAGGCCAGAATGTTTTTTCATATTCTAATACCTGCGGTTGTTTTCCCTCCTTGTCCATTAATTCCTTAATAAATTCACCCGCATCCTTACCACAATTTATTGAATGTTCTAATGCTTCTTTGCCTTCTAGCAATTGTCCTTCCTTATTCTTACGACTAAATTTAACAAAGACAGAATCCGTATCCCCATAAACAACCTCAGGTTTCTCATAACCATTTTCTAAAGCCCATTTCTCTACACCATTTGTCGCGTCTTCCGTTAATCTTTCTCTGCCAACAGAAGTTGTACACGCTGCTAATTCTAATTTGAAGATTGGACTTGTTTTTGCACCCAGTTGACCATACACCGAATTTGCTGTTACTTTATAAGCTAACTGAAGTCCGTCCAATACTTTTTTCTTGAATTCGTCTGGTTCATTTTTCATTCTCTTTTTAGTTGCCTTTCTCGCATTTAATAAATGATCCAATACGGCCGGGATAATACCCTTGGGTTCCCCTACTGGGTCTTCAACCATATTATTTCTCCTCATAAAATCTTTAGTCAGGAAATGACAAGTTATTAGTGGATTTTCTTTATCTTCTATTTTTTCAATCGTATCACCATTGCCCTTTCCTTTATAAATCCAATTCACGTATTTTATTTCGTGATAATCCTTATCTAAGACCCAACCCATTTTATCAATAAATGCTTTACCTCCTTCTATCAATGTTTCGTGAGAAATATTCTTCTCAATAATAGACGAAGGATACAACGAAGCATAATCTAAAACAACGATTGGATCTTCTAAATATATCCCCGGAGTAGGATCTAAAACAATAGCTCCTTCATATCCTTGAATCTTATATTCGTCTTTTTTCATAATTTGTATTAACCAGCGATCTAGTTCCCAAGGATTAGGTTTTCTCCAATCGGCGTCCTCATTAATTTGAATGATTATTTCTTCTCTTGAGCAATCATTTTTCGCCATTTTTACATAATCCTTGAGATTTGGAATCTTAACTAATTCGGGAATACGCGTATTTCTTTTAGAACATTCTTTTGTAACAACCGATGTAACTTTGACACCTTGACCTCGTAGGAAAATATAGGAAGCAGGAACAAATGATACATTTGCCATAGCTAAATTATTCGGAATAATATCTAACAGCAATAACAGATTAATACATAATTCACAGTCCTGAATACAATATTTTGCTACTTCGGCTCTCTCTTTGGGACCACCATATTTATGTTTATCAAAGATCTCCTGTGGGGAAATATCGTCCTTATTTAAGCACCATTCTATCTTATGATAATCTTCCAACTTAATATCCATTGGTTCTTCTAGAAATATATGTAATTTATTAATGTCTTCAATTATAATTTTTTTTCCCTCTTTGTATAATTCTTCGCCAATATTACTATGGAGTCTGAATGATACATAATCCCCTTTTTTTAGGTTTCCCGTAGTTGAAACTTTAATTCTATTATCTTCAATTTGTAAGAGTTTTCCTCTCATAAAATGAGAAGCAACATTGTCTAATTTATAAGAATCTAAACTATGTCCTTTCTCCACTTC
>Ga0307488_10003568_pt1 | contig 12978 bp, 10 predicted proteins | sample SB02metaG_FD_202248 | JGI IMG/M metagenome (GOLD analysis project Ga0307488, IMG submission 202248) | Sea-ice brine microbial communities from Beaufort Sea near Barrow, Alaska, United States - SB 0.2 | ecosystem: Environmental > Aquatic > Marine > Coastal | place: USA: Alaska | collected...
AGAGCAATAAATCCCAGACATAAAAAAACCGGCCAGAGCCGGTTCTTTTACTGCTGGCTAATAAATAACTATTAACCAAGCGCCTTAACTTTAGCATTTAGGCGGCTCTTGTGACGAGCAGCTTTATTCTTGTGCAGAATGCCTTTGTCTGCCATACGGTCTAGAACCGGCACTGCAGCGGTGTAAGCCAGCTGAGCATCAGCCTGAACGCCGCTATCAATAGCTGCATCGACTTTTTTCAAATAGGTGCGAACCATAGAGCGCAAGCTGGCATTGTGCTGTCGGCGTTTCTCGTTCTGTCGTGCGCGTTTCTTAGCTTGTACTGAATTTGCCACTTGTTGTACTCCTCTTAATTGGTCTCACTGAAGGCGCGGAAATATACATGTTTTGTAAGCTACATTCAACCCAATTGTCGAAGCAATATAATTACTTTGCACTGTCAGAGAAGCCTGAGGCGCCAAGCTAGCTTTCACAGCTTTTCAGTATTCACTTGGAGATGGGCTTAGAGGTCGTTAAACTGCTGTGAAAAGCACCTGTCAATCGAGTAAAAATTGAATCAGAAGCCCAGTAATCATCCACCACAGCCGTCGCCTACGAAAGTGAAGGCCGATGGTGGGCTGCTGCGCTCCAGTGGCGTGGTCAGCTTCTTTACTATGCTGTCGCGGGTTCTCGGACTGGCGCGGGATATTATCTTCGCCCGAGTGATTGGTGCCGAAGCCCTGGCCGATGTGTTCTTTGTCGCCTTTAAGATTCCCAACTTTTTTCGCCGTCTCTTTGCTGAGGGTGCTTTTGCTCAAGCCTTTGTTCCAGTGCTCGGGGAGTATCGCCAAAATGGTAGTCAGGCGGCGCTCAAAGAGTTGGTCAATCGAGTATTCGGCACGCTGGGCATGGCGCTGCTGATATTAACGCTGGTGATTGTGGTCGCCGCGCCATTTTTCGCCGCGCTGTTTGCACCGAAGTGGTACCTCAACGATCCGTTTAAATTTAATGCCACCGCTGAAATGCTGCGCATTACCTTTCCCTATTTGTTATTTATCTCAATGACCGGTGTTGCCGGTGGCATCCTCAATAGCTATGACCGCTTTGCGGTTCCCGCTTTTACTCCGGTGCTGCTCAATCTGTCTCTGATCTTTGCTGCCCTGATTGCGGCGCCCTGGTTTGATCAGCCCACCTATGCCTTGGCCTGGGGTGTGTTTGCCGCTGGTGCGATTCAGTTCTGCTTCCAGCTGCCGTTTTTGGCTCGTATTCATATGCTACCGGTACCGGTGGTGGATTGGTGTCATCCGGGAGTGCGAAAAATACTCAGATTGATGGGCCCAGCCATCTTTGGTGTATCCGTAAGCCAGATTAATTTGATGCTCGACACTATGCTGGCAACCTTTCTGCCCACCGGTAGCGTCTCTTGGCTGTATTACTCGGATCGTCTCTCGGAACTGCCTCTGGGGGTTTTTGCGGTGGCTATTGCCACGGTGATACTGCCGAACCTCTCTCGACATCATGCGGCCAGTTCAGTTGAAGCCTACTCCCAAACTCTGGATTGGGCTCTGCGTATGGTGTTGTTGATTGCCGTGCCAGCCGCTGCGGCCCTGATGCTTCTCGCTGAGCCGATTCTAGCGACATTATTTCTCTACGGCGAGGTGATGACCCCACGGGATATGTCTATGGCATCCCTGAGTCTGCGCGCCTATTCCCTGGGCTTGATCGCCTTTATGTTAATCAAGGTGTTAGCGCCGGGATTTTTTGCCCGTCAGGACATGCGCACGCCAGTGCGTATCGGTGTGATTGCCATGGTCTCCAATATGGCGCTCAACTTAATCTTTGTCATACCACTGCATTTTTATTGGCAGGTGGGTCATGTTGGTCTGGCGCTGGCGACATCGTTGTCGGCATTCTTAAATGCGCTGCTATTATTTTTGGCTCTGCGCAGCAAGGCTATCTATCTCCCAGGTCGCGCTTGGTTGCGCTTCTTGGTAACTCTGTTGTTGGCGGTAATACTCATGGTCGCGACCCTGGTCTGGCTCGGCGGTCAGTTCGATGCATTTGATACTAGTATCTGGCAACAGCTTGGCTGGTGGCAGCGCAGCAGTGCTATCGCCTGTATCTGCCTAGGCGGCTTTGGAGTTTATATTGCCATTCTCGGGTTTGGTGGCATGCGTCTCAGTGATTTAAAAGGACCTGCTAAAGCCACCACCTCTGGGGATTAAATTGGCGTGCTATCGATGGCAGTTTAGATAGCAGTTTATTTAGTCTTTTCAAGGGCTGTTAATTGGCCGCAGTGCCTTACGTTTATGGCCTTTGCTAGGTATACTCGACGACTATTTTGAACAGTGAAAACCTCGCCTGTGCCTCATGCCAAAATGACCTTTGTTCGCGGTTTGCACAACCTGCATTCCCCAGACCAAAAATCGGTGGTCACCATCGGTTCGTTCGACGGTGTGCACATTGGTCATCAGGCGATTTTAGCTCAGGTGAAAGAGGCTTCTCAGCGTTTACAGATACCTTCGGTCGCGATGACCTTTGAGCCTCAGCCGCGAGAGTATTTCTCAGCTGAACGAGCGCCAGCGCGGTTGATGCGATTGCGCGAAAAGATTGAAACACTGTTGGCACTGGGCGTGGACTCAGTAGTCTGCCTTCAGTTTAATCGTCAGTTACGCAATCTGTCCGCCGCGGATTTTGTCGGTCAGGTATTGGTTCGCGGACTCGCGGTGAAGCATTTGATCGTTGGCGATGACTTCCGTTTTGGCTGTGATCGCAGTGGCGACTTTGCTATGTTGAACGAGCAGGGCAAGCTCCACGGGTTTGAGGTGCAGGACACGGCGACAGTCGAAGTGGATGGCCGTCGCGTGAGTAGCACCCTGGTTCGTGAAGTGGTGGAACAGGCAGATTTTGCCCGGGCTGCCCAGTTGCTTGGACGACCCTTTGCCATCAGTGGAGTGGTTGGCTATGGCCAACAGCTCGGACGTGAACTAGGCTTTCCCACTGCTAATGTGCAATTAGCCCGTTTTAGTGCGCCCTTATCCGGTGTTTTTGCGGTGCGAGTGAATGTTGCTGGGACGCTGTATTGCGGCGCCGCCAATGTCGGATTGCGACCCACAGTGGGGGATCTGGTAAAGCCGATCCTCGAAGTGCACCTGCTGGATTTTGTCGGTGATCTTTACGGTCAGCGAATTGCAGTGGAGTTTTTGCACAAGGTTCGCGAGGAAGAAAAATTCACCAGTGTTGAAAAGCTGGTAGCGACAATCACTGCTGATGTAAGAAACATCCGTCAGTGGTTTTTGCACAACGATAGATAGCCTCGGCGTTACAGAAGAGCTTGGGCCAGACACTTTACAAACAATAAACTGATATAGGGTTGGCCACTGTGGTCAAACAAAGAAACCAATGACTGATTACAAAGCAACACTGAACCTGCCCAAGACTGCCTTCCCCATGCGTGCCAATCTGGCCCAGCGGGAGCCGGGAATGTTAAAAGAATGGCAGGACAGCAATCTCTATCAGCAGATTCGCGAGGCCCGCGCTGGCCGCGAACAGTATATTCTTCACGATGGCCCTCCTTACGCCAACGGCGAGATTCACCTGGGTCATGCGGTAAACAAAACCCTTAAAGATATTATCGTTAAAGCGCGCACCATGAGCGGCTTTGATGCGCCTTATATTCCCGGTTGGGATTGTCACGGTCTGCCCATTGAACACAACGTAGAAAAGAAGATTGGCAAAGCCGGCGTCAAAGTCGAGTACTCCACCTTCCGCAAAAAGTGTCGCGAATATGCCATGAAGCAGGTCGAAGGCCAGCGTCAGGGTTTTGTGCGACTCGGCATCTTTGGTGATTGGGAACGTCCCTACCTGACAATGAATTATCAGGTGGAAGCGGACACCATTCGCGCACTGGGAAAAATTGCCGCCAACGGCCATCTGGTGAAAGGCTACAAGCCGGTTTATTGGAGTGTGGTGGGCGGTTCAGCTCTGGCTGAAGCAGAAGTGGAATATCAAGACAAAACCTCTTACACCATCGACGTCGCCTATGCCGTAACCGACGCCGTGCAGTTGGATAAAGTCTCCAGCGCATTTGGCGGTCTGCCTGGCGAAGGCGAGATCAATATGTTGATCTGGACCACGACACCCTGGACTCTGCCCAGCAGTCAGGCGATTTCTGTGGGTGCCGATGTTGACTATGTTCTGGTGCAGATCAATGGCGAGAATGGACCTCAGCGTCTGATCTGTTCACAGCTGCTGCTGGAATCAGTGATGCAGCGCCTTGAGATTGAAGACTATCAGCAGCTTGCTAGCTGTCAGGGTCAAGAATTAGAAAATATTATTGCCCGTCACCCATTCTATGAGCGCGATATTCCTGTACTGCTCGGTGAGCATGTGACCACCGATGCGGGTACTGGTTGTGTGCACACGGCACCAGATCACGGCATGGAAGATTTCGTCGTGGCTAAGCAATATGGCATTGGCACCTTAAATTATATTTTGGATAACGGCCTCTATGCCGATGATGTCGAGCTGTTTGCAGGGCAACATGTGTACAAAGTCGATGACTCGGTTCTGGAGGTTCTGCGCGAGCACAAACGTCTGCTCAGCTGCGGCCAATTTGTTCACAGTTACGCTCACTGCTGGCGCACCAAAACCCCGTTGATTTACCGCGCTACACCGCAGTGGTTTATCTCCATGGATAAAAACGGCTTGCTAGCCAAGGCTAAGGCCGCGGTTAAAGGCGTTAGCTGGCACCCAGATTGGGGCCAGGCGCGTATCGAAGGCATGCTCGACAATAGCCCGGACTGGTGTATTTCTCGCCAGCGTACCTGGGGCGTTCCTATCGCGCTGTTTGTACACAAGCAGAGCGGCGAGCTGCACCCGAATACGCCACAGCTGATTGAGCAGGTTGCCCTGCGAGTTGAAGAACATGGCATTGAAGCCTGGTTTGAACTTGAAGCTGCCGAGCTGATTGGCGATGATATAGCCGACTACCAAAAAGTGACTGACACTCTGGATGTGTGGTTTGACTCCGGTGTTACTCATGAATCCGTGATCAACGCCCGGCAAGAGCTGCGCTATCCCGCAGATCTCTACCTTGAGGGCTCAGATCAACACCGTGGCTGGTTTCAGTCGTCATTGAAGACCGCTATCGCGATCAATGGCACAGCCCCTTACAAGGCAGTGCTGACCCATGGATTTACTGTTGATGAACATGGTCGCAAGATGTCCAAGTCCATCGGCAATGTAATTTCCCCGCAAAAAGTCATCAATGAGATGGGCGCCGATGTGTTGCGTCTGTGGATTGCCTCCGCTGACTTTAGTAGCGAGATGACGGTCTCGGATGAGATTTTGAGTCGCGCCGGTGATTCCTACCGTCGGATTCGCAACACTGCACGTTATTTCCTCTCCAATATCGATGGCTTTGATCCCACCGAGCATGGAGTTGCCCATGAGGATATGTTGGCACTGGATCGCTGGGCGGTGGATTGCGCAGCGAATTTACAGGAAGAAATTATCACTGCCTATGATGAGTTTCAGTTTCACCTGATCTATCAAAAGCTACACAATTTTTGTGTCCGCGATATGGGTGGCTTCTATCTGGATATCATTAAAGACCGCATCTATACCTGTCCAGAAAATAGTCTGGCACGCCGTTCTGCGCAGACCGCTCTGCATCATATTGCCGAAGCCTTTACTCGATGGATCGCGCCGATTCTGAGCTTTACCGCCAGTGAACTCTGGGGCTTTATGCCAGGCGAGCGTGAGTCTTCTGTCTTTATTGCTGAGTGGTATTCGCTGCCGCGTCTGTCTGGCGGCGATGACATCAGCCCCGCCGATTGGGCTGCGATTATGCAGGCTAAAGAAGCGATCAATAAGGTGATTGAAGATCAGCGCAATCAGGGTGTAGTAAAAGGCTCTCTGGGTGCGGATATTCAACTTTATGCTGGACCTGAATTACACCAATCATTGGCCAAGCTGGGTGATGAGTTGCGCTTTGTCACCATCACCTCGAAGGCAACCTTGCTGCCTCTGGAAGAGGGCGTCGATGCTAATGGGTCTATGCTGGAAGGTTTAAAAGTTGGTCTGCAGCGTTCTAGCGCCGAGAAATGTGTTCGTTGCTGGCACTTTATTGAAGATGTTGGCAGCCATGCAGAGCACCCGGAAATCTGTGGTCGCTGCGTGACTAATCTCTCTGATACGGGTGAGACACGGCACTATGCCTAAGCTTAAAGCACAAGTTAAAGCACCAGTTAAAACGCTGCCCTGGCTAAAGTGGTTTGCCCTAGCGGCAACCATACTGCTGCTCGATCAGCTGACTAAGCTGTGGATTATGGCGGAGTTTAGTCTTGGCCAGAGCCTCTATGTCAATGGCATCTTTAATCTGGTGCGGGCTCATAATGAGGGCGCGGCCTTTAGTTTTCTCAGCGATGCGGGTGGCTGGCAGCGCTGGCTGTTTACGATCATTTCTGCTGTTGTGAGCTTAATTATAGCTGTTTGGCTGACCCGTTTACCCCGTCAGCGCGTACTTGAAGCACTGGCCCTGTCGCTAATATTGGGCGGCGCACTGGGTAATCTCTACGACCGAATGACCCTGGGATATGTAGTGGATTTTCTTGACTTCCATTGGGGCAATTGGCACTTCGCCGCGTTTAATGTGGCGGACATGGCAATCTCTGTTGGCGCTGTATTGATTATTATTGATGGGCTGTTTTTTCAGTCCGCAAGTGAGAAAGAGGATTCCGCTGAAGCCCCAGTAGTGAATCCAGATAAGAAGTAGTTAGACCCAATAATTCAAAATTTTTACGAGTTTTAGATATGAGTATACCCATAGATACAGGCACCACCGTTACGTTGCATTTTTCCCTGGCACTAGAGGATGGCGCTGTAGTGGATTCGAATTTTGAAGGTAAGCCGGCGACTTTTTCAATTGGCGACGGCAGTCTGCTACCTGGTTTTGAAGAGACATTGTTTGGCCTGAGAGCCACCGATGAGCAGGAATTTTTAGTGCCACCGGAAAAGGCCTTTGGTCAGCACAACGAGCAAAATGTTCAGGCTGTGGCCATGGATAATTTTGTCGAACTGGAGATTGAGATCGGTGCCATGTTCTCGTTTCAGAACGGCGACGGTGAGCTGCCTGGTGTGATTACCGATATAGTCGACGGCGAAGTGATGGTAGATTTTAACCATCCATTAGCCGGTAAGAATATTGTCTTCCAGGTAAAAATTCTCGGCGTTGTTCCGGAGAACCTGCACTAATGGATATCAAGTTAGCTAACCCGCGAGGCTTCTGTGCCGGCGTCGATCGTGCCATTGATATAGTGAATCGCGCTCTGGAAGTTTTTGGCGCGCCGATCTATGTGCGCCATGAAGTGGTACACAATAAATTTGTTGTCGATGACCTGCGCAATCGTGGCGCCGTGTTTGTCGATGAGCTAGATGAAATTCCCGATGATGTGATTGTTATCTTCAGTGCTCACGGTGTTTCTTTGGCGGTTCAAGATGAAGCCCGCCGTCGCAGCCTTAAAGTCTTTGATGCCACCTGTCCACTGGTCACGAAGGTGCATATGGAAGTGTCTAAATATAGCTTAGAGGGCATGGAGTCTGTCTTGATTGGCCACGCCGGTCACCCGGAAGTGGAAGGCACCATGGGTCAGTATGACTACTCCAAGGGTGGCAATATCTATCTGGTTGAAGACGAGACTGATGTGGCGAAACTTGAGGTGAAAGATCCCTCTAAACTGGCCTTTGTCACCCAGACTACATTATCTATGGATGATACGGCCAAAGTGATAGACGCTCTGCGCCAGAAATTCCCCGCTATTCAAGGGCCGCGAAAAGACGACATCTGTTACGCCACGCAAAACCGTCAGGATGCGGTTAAGCAGTTAGCCATGGAGTCTGATTTAATTCTGGTGGTGGGTTCTGTTGCTAGTTCCAACTCCAATCGTCTCCGTGAATTAGCCGAACGCTGTGGTTGCACTGCTTATCTGATTGATGGCCCTGAAGACATAGATATCGAATGGCTGAAGCAGAGCAAGGCTATTGGTATTACCGCCGGCGCATCGGCACCGGACGTGTTGGTGCGGGATGTCATTGCGCGCCTGGTAGAGCTGGGTGCCAACGCCCCTAAAGAACTCAGCGGCGTGGTTGAAGATGTTACTTTTTCCCTACCAAAAGAGCTGCGCATCTAGCGCAGCTCAATCTATAGCCGTTACTCTTGGCACTTCTTAATGTGGGCAAACAGCGCTGTGGTGGAAGGATCTAATTCCGCAGGATCCACAGTGTCTGAAGCCAGTAACTGATTGGCCATTTTCTTACCCAGTTCGACACCCCACTGATCGAACGAATTAATATTCCAAATACTGCCCTGAACAAATACCTTGTGTTCATAGAGTGCGATCAGTGCACCAAAATTCTTTGGCGACAGCTGATCGAGCAACAACACATTGGATGGCTTGTTGCCAGGATAGTATCGGTAGGCTTCGCCTTCCGGTGCTTCTTGGCCGCACATCAGAGCCGATGCCTGAGCCAGCATATTGCCCAGCAGCACGCGGTGATGTTCTTCATTGCTCAAATTATCCACGGCGGCGGCAACGAAATCGATGGGCACCATTCGTGTGCCCTGATGTAACAGCTGGAAAAACGCATGCTGTCCATTGGTGCCAGTCTGGCCCCAGAGAATCGCGCCGGTTTGATAATCAATTGACTCGCCATCGAGGGTTGTCGACTTACCGTTGCTCTCCATATCCAGTTGCTGAAGATAAGAGGGTAATAGAAGTAGCCGTTCGCAGTAGGGAATCACTGCATTGGATTGTGCGTCGAGAAAGTTGCTATACCAGATGCCCAGCAGAGCCATAATCACCGGCATGTTCTCTGCCAGTGGTGCCTGTTGAAAATGCAGGTCCATTTCTCGTGCACCGGCTAGCATCTCGACAAACTTCTCAAAGCCAATAGAGATGGCAATAGATAGGCCGATACTGGACCAGAGTGAATAACGCCCGCCAACCCATTCGGCAAACTCCAAAATCTGATCGGCGGGGATGCCATAGGCCAGCGCATTGGCGCGATTGGCGGTAAGGCCGACAAAGTGGCTGCTAGCTTGTGCGTTCTCTAGTCCCAATGTTTCGGCGAACCAGTTGCGAGCGGTCTTGGCGTTGAGCAATGTCTCGTGGGTGGTAAAGGTCTTGCTGGCCAAGGCCACCAGAGTGGTCTCTGGATTGAGCTTCTTTAGGGTGGTCAGAATTTCAGCACCATCCACATTGGAGATAAAGTGCAGCTTAATATCCGGGTGGGCAAATTCTTGCAGGGCGCTGCAGGCCAATTTGGGGCCTAGGTCAGAACCGCCAATACCAATATTGATGACATCGGTAATGGCTTTACCGGTACTGCCAAGCCACTGGCCGCTGCGGATTTTCTCGCTGACCAGCTCGACGTCTGCCAGCTGTTGCTTGACCAGGCTAACACGCTGATCGGATTCGGCGGCGGCTGAGGCGACAGTTTGATCGCCAATCTCGGCTCGCAGTGCGCCATGAAGTACTGCACGGCCTTCGGTAGTATTGATCTTTTCTCCCGAGAACATGTCTGCACGATGCTGTTCCAGGGGGGACTGAGCGGCGAGTTCAAGCAGTGCCTGCCAAGTTTCATCAGAGACCAGGTTCTTGGAATAGTCGAGGAAAAGCTCGCCGCTCTGCACAGACATTTGGCTGCTGCGCTGGGGGTTCTGTAGGAAAAAGTCACTGATACTTTGCTGCTGGGCTTTTTCTGCCTGCTGTTCAAGGGTTTTCCATGCTGGGGTGCTGGTCGGATTGTACTTGTTTGTGGTCTTACTGCTGGAAGTCATCTATCCAAGTTCCTGTGTTTAATTAGTCTATATAGGCCGTTTAATTGGTGTCGGCTAAAGCGTAAACTAGAGTTCGGCTAGGGGCATCTTTTGATGCCGTCCTAAATGGAGGTTGTCGCCACAATAGCCTATTTAAAACGGCGCTGCCGCAACAAATCTTATATGTAATAAAATTACGATATTTCACCGAATTATACATTGAGTCTGGTTAAATTCCGTAATTTTGTTACAATTCCCAGCTAATCTACATGGAGCCGCTATTGAGCGGAGTCGCTATGGTCCAGTTAAATACCACAGTTGCTGAAGTCACTCAGCGCATCATCGAACGCAGTAGTAGCCTGAGAGCTGATTATTTGCGTCAAGTTAAAGAAGACAAGAGTAATCGTCCTGAGCGTGGCAAGTTAAGTTGCGGCAATCTGGCTCACGGTTTTGCTGCCTGCGGTGAAGACGACAAGAATAGTCTGCGACTGATGGAGGCCAGCAATATCGCCATCGTCACTTCTTACAACGACATGCTTTCGGCCCACCAGCCCTACGCGGTCTACCCGGACAAGATCAAGCAGGCGATGCGCGATATCGGTTGTACAGCACAGGTTGCCGGCGGCGTTCCCGCTATGTGCGACGGTGTTACTCAGGGTCAAGACGGTATGGAGTTGAGTCTGCTGAGTCGTGACTTGATCGCTCAGTGCACTGCCATGTCTCTGTCGCATCAGATGTTTGATGGCGTATTGGCCCTGGGCATCTGCGATAAGATTGTTCCTGGACTGTTGATGGGCGTGCTCAGCTTTGGCTATTTGCCAGCGCTGTTTGTTCCCGCTGGTCCAATGGAGTCAGGCTTACCCAATAAAGAGAAGCAGCGCATTCGCCAGCTGTTTGCCGAAGGCAAAATTGATCGCGAAGAATTGTTGCAGGCAGAGTCTGATTCTTATCACAGCGCCGGTACCTGTACCTTTTATGGCACTGCTAATAGCAACCAGGTGGTTCTTGAAGCCATGGGCTTGCAGCTGCCGGGCAGCTCCTTTGTCAATCCGTCTAATCCACTGCGCGATAAGCTCACGGTTGAGACCTGTCACCAAATGGCACGGATTACTGCTCTGGGCAATGACTATCGTCCGGTGGGTGAAGTCGTCGATGAGCGCAGCATGGTCAACGCCACTATTGCACTCCTAGCCTCTGGTGGGTCAACCAATCACACCATGCACCTTGTGGCAATCGCCCGAGCTGCAGGCATTATCCTCAACTGGGATGATATCTCTGAGCTATCTGCGGCAGTGCCATTATTAGCTAAGGTCTATCCCAATGGTCATGCCGATGTGAATCATTTCCACGCTGCCGGCGGCACTAGCTGCATGTTCCGTCAGCTGTTGGGCGGCGGCTTTATGCACGCCGATGCTAAGACCTCTTGGGGCGTCGACTTTGGTGACTTCACTCAGCAAGCGTTCTTGGATGACGACAAAGTGGTGTGGCATGAGTCACCCATAATACCTCTGGATCTTGAAGTCCTAACGACCGTGGACAAGCCTTTTTCTACCGAGGGCGGCTTGAGACTGTTAAAGGGTAACCTCGGTCGCGGTGTGATCAAAGTGTCTGCCGTTGCTGCAGAGCATCAGATTGTTGAAGCACCAGCTGTAGTGATTGAAGCTCAGGATGATCTGGCGGCTCTGTTTGAGTCTGGTCAGTTAAATCGTGATTGCGTTGTGGTTGTGCGTTTTCAGGGTCCCAAAGCGTTGGGTATGCCAGAGCTGCACAAACTGACGCCGATGCTCGGTATTCTGCAAGATAAGGGTTACAAGGTCGCACTGGTTACTGATGGCCGTATGTCTGGCGCATCTGGCAAGGTGCCAGCGGCAATTCATCTGGTGCCTGAAGCAGCCAATGGCGGTGTTTTGGCCAAGGTGATCAATGGCGATGTGATCCGAGTTAATGCGGTCACCGGCGAGTTGCAATTTATCGGTGATGTTGCGGAGCTTGAAGCCCGTGATGCCTCACCCCAGCCGGACGCGGGTCAGCGCGGCTGCGGTCGAGAATACTTTGCGGTCAATCGTGGCAATATAAGTAATGCGGAACAGGGTGCTTCATTCCTGTTTGGAGGCGTCTAGCCATGACTGAGCAACGCTGGAATTTAGTCGCCGATATAGGTGGCACCAATGCACGCTTTGCAGCGTTGCGCGAAGGTCAGCTGGAAAGCGAGTTTGAGTTCTATCACTCGGTTGAAGAGTACCCCCAGTTTAGCGATCTGATTGTTAAACTGAGAGACGAGATTGCCCTGGCTACCGGTTTTATCGGCGCGCCACATAGCGTTTGCCTAGCCGTAGCCTGTCCCGCGGATGCGGAACATATCTCTTTTACCAACAGCCACTGGGAGTTTACCAAGACCCACTTGCTTGAGTGGTTTGGATGCCAGAATCTGGTTGTGATAAATGATTTTGAAGCCGTGGCTCATGGTATTACTGAACTGGGCCCGGAAGACAGCATTAAGATCGGTGGCGGTGAACCTCAGGCACACAAGCCAGTGGGTATTTTGGGTGCTGGCACTGGCCTCGGCATGGCGGGACTTATCTCCCATAGTGATGGTTATCACGTTTTGGATACCGAGGGCGGTCATGCTGATTTTGCTCCTGTTGGCCAGCGTCAAATGGATGTTTTGACCTGCCTGCTTGAGAGCTATAAGCGGGTCTCTCTTGAACGGGTGCTGTCAGGCAAAGGCATAGTGAATATCTACAATGCCATCTGTCAGATGGAAGGCACTGATCCGACTCTGACTACCCCGCCGGATGTAGTCGCAGCGGCGCTGGCTAACAGCAATCCAGAAGCGCTTACGGCGCTCTATACATTTTGTGAATCCATGGGTGCAGCGGCGGGCAATCTGGCCCTGACTCTGGGTGCCAAGGGCGGTATTTATATTGCCGGTGGTGTTGTGCCGCGATTCAGCGAGTTCTTTGTGAATAGTGGATTTCGTGAAAAATTTGAAGATAAGGGCCGTTTTGCCACCTATCTCGAACCAATACCGGTCTATCTGGTGACACATAATAAGCTCGGTTTGCTGGGCGCAGCCAAGAAACTACAGAACAGCTAGTAGCGAGCCGTTAATCAAAGAATATTTAATGTCGAGCTTATATTTACAGCGTGCTTATTTACAAAGCGCTTAGTTAAAAAAA
>Ga0307488_10003572_pt1 | contig 12968 bp, 17 predicted proteins | sample SB02metaG_FD_202248 | JGI IMG/M metagenome (GOLD analysis project Ga0307488, IMG submission 202248) | Sea-ice brine microbial communities from Beaufort Sea near Barrow, Alaska, United States - SB 0.2 | ecosystem: Environmental > Aquatic > Marine > Coastal | place: USA: Alaska | collected...
GGTAAATTAACAGTTAAACAAAGGACATTATTAAGAGAGTATATTAATAATATATCTAACAGTTCAACATTAAAGAAGTATGTTGTATCTGAGATAACTACTATTAATAAAGCACTTTCAATTTTAACGAATAAAGTAAAAGATGATGTTGTTAAAATTAAACTACAAGAAGTTAAGCAGCAGTTAGATTTAATTAAAGAGAGTAAACGAATTAAAGATACACATCTTGTATCACTGCTACGTTCATATAATCTAATTACGGAGTTGAAGAATGTCGTTAAATAAACAATTAGAAGAAAAACTTAAAGAGTTGGAAGAGATGTCAGCTACCGGAGCAGGTGAAGCATATGATTCAAAATATGCATTTAGTAAAGATGATGAAGACGAAGATGAGAATGCAGAGGTAGCTGGATATAAAAAAGTTAAAGAGTCTAAATTTAAACAATTTGCAAAAGCATCATTCTTAACAGAAGTATCGTACAAAGATTATAAAAAAGATGAAACTGCAACTTCAAAACAAAAAGTAAACCAATCTATTAAAGAAGTAAATAGTAGATTATTAAAGATAGAGAGAATTATAAATCATAATATAAAACTAAAAACAGAAGAAGGTATAGATAACAAGCAATACTGGAAATCTACAAGAGGAAGTTTATATAAGATATCTGAGCGTATGATGCGTATAGGTGAAAAGTTGAGAAAATTCTAATGAGCAATTCTAAGCAAATAGTAACAGAGCAAATGTCTGAAGATCATGTCCGTCAAGTTATTCGTGTAGAGCTAGCTCGCATTTTCTTTGATTTATACAGAAAACGAAGCGTATGGGAGAAAGCATAATGTCAAAAACATTATTAATAGATTACACATCATTTGATGTATCACCGCAAATGATTTCAGAATCAGAGCAACAGAATAACGGACGAGTTATTGTGACAGGTGTATTACAGCGAGCAGGTGCAAAGAATCAGAATGGTAGAGTTTATCCACGTGATATATTACAGCGTGAAGTAACAGAGTATAAAAAAGTACAGATAGCAGAAAGAAGAGCTCTTGGTGAGTTAGATCACCCAGAATCATCTGTTGTTAACCTATCCAACGCGTCGCACAATATTTTAGATGTATGGTGGAAAGGTGATGATGTGATAGGTAAGGTAGAAGTACTATCAACACCATCGGGAAATATATTAAAAGAGCTACTTAAGTCAGGTATCAAGTTAGGTATTAGTTCAAGAGGCTTAGGATCAGTTAGACAAGTGAATGAAGATACGGTAGCTGTACAAGATGACTTTGAGTTAGTTTGTTGGGATTTTGTAAGTAACCCATCAACGCATGGAGCATTTATGGCCCCTATGAATGAATCAATTACAAATAAGAAACCTTTGAATAAATATTACAAGGTAAATAATATTATAAACGAAATGTTATGTGATTTAACATGCAAGTGTTCACTACCAAGTTAGGAGAAAAAAATGAAATTAAAAGATTTATTAAGTGAAAATAGTAGAGATGGATTTAACAACTCTCTAACACGTGAAGAAAAGCGTGATATTATGGATGGCATTTCAAAGTTTAACGACTTTGGAGCAAAGCTATATAAAACAAACGAAATTGCAGAGATGGTGGAAGCTATTAAAAATATGACTGCAGGAGCATCTCAACTTGCTTTACAAGAAACAGATGGTTGGTTCGATGGTGTTACAGTTAAACGAGATATGAAAGAGGTAAATAACTCTGTTAAGCTATTTGAAAAAGCAGCTAAAGAATTATCTACACTTCAACAAAGACTTGAATCTGTATTTGAAGACGTAGGACATAAGCTTGGTAAATACTATAATATATCAGAAGCTATGGATGCAGTAGGTAAAGAAGATGGTGATATAGATAACGACGGTGACGAAGATGAGTCCGATGAGTATCTAGCTAACAAGAGAAAAGTTATATCTAAAAAGATGACTGAAGCAGCACCAAAGATGAAAAGAACCAAGGAAGAAGGTAATATTAAAAGTCTAATGAATCAAGTAGCTAACGCTCAAAAAGGTGGTAGTGCTGGTAGATACGGTAAAGAGTTTGATAAAGCTAAAACAAAAGCATTACGCGCTATTCAAGAAATGGCTAGATATGCAGCTATAGGAGTATAATAATGAAACAATTACAGTTAAGAAAACTTATAAGCGAAGAGATTAAATCACTACTATCAGAAAGATTTGGCTCTAGAAAACTACAATCACTAGTTAACGGTATGTCTAAATGGGAAAAGGCAAAATTTCTACAAGCTGGTGTTAAAACAGGGTTAGACTGGAACGCACTAACAGATGACGATCTAACTTTAACAAATAAAACTCCAAAGCAGCTTTATGGTAAGCAAGGTATATACATTATACTAGCTTCACAAGATTTTGATTTTAGAGACGCAGGTGCATATGGATGGACCAGAGCTATTAAGAAAGGTCAAATGATCGGGATGATGATCGGTGGTAAGGTAGCATATGTTACTAAAAATGGTATAGGCTCTAAATCAAGAAATTCAGATAAAGTTGGATTAGATGTTAAGGGTGCTAGAAGTGTAGCTGCTATGTCGGATATGCCTCATATTATATGGCAAATCGATTACAAAGATAAAAGAGATGCATTAAAAGATAAACAAAAATTACGTGCTGATATGAAGTTCGGTGCAACATCTTTTAAAACAGCTGGTGAATTCAGGAGAGAAAATATTGCAAGATATACTTCAGCGCTACGAAATGCAGCAGATAAAGGTGATAAAATACATAAATTAGTATTATCGGCCGTAAATCAAGCTAATAAAGTGGTAACTAAAGCTCTCTCTGAAATGCAAATGGATAGATACGGTAATATTGGTGTAGAGGTTAATGGTAAAGTTATCGAGCTAACATATGTTACTAAAAAGCAGAATGAGATATTAGACGCTTATTCTAGATACACATCTGCAGATGCACAATCTAAACGAGATGATGGCTATAGTAGTGATTATTATGCAGAGCAAAGAGCATCATATGCATTAACTATTACTAAAAAAGTTAAACAACTGATGACCGGTAAGTATGATGCTTGGTAAAATAACACGATTAAATATTATATTATTGCTTACCAGCTTACTATTATATATAAGTTCATGTAAAGAAACTAAAGATATGGTAACTAACCATAATTTTGATAAAATTCAAGTTACCCCTGAACTGTTGGATTATTTTTCCAATCCTAGAATTACTAGATATTCTTATTATATAGAAGAGAGTGATACTTGCCAAATGGCTTTAAACGAGGGTACTGTATATATATCATATGCACAAGGTAAGCATGGTATAGTAGTTAATGTTGTTGTAAAGTAAAATAAAATAAAATATTTATTAAGAAAAGCTTGGTTTATCCAGGCTTTTTTCTTATATTAAGGTATTAATCGAGTAATAACTAAATAGGTAAAAATGAAAAACGAGTTTAACAAAGACCGTCCCTACAATAGCGATGGCAAAAAACAATTTAAGAAACGTTGGTCACGACAAGACTTCTATATCAAAGGAAACCCTAACGGTGTTAAGGTACCTGATTCATCACCAGCTGCTCTAGAGAAAAGTTTAAGATACCTTAAGCGTCAGATGAAGGATGCTGATGTGATAGGTAAAGTGAGAGCTAAACAAGAGTACACTAAACCATCTGCTGTTCGAAGAAAAAAGATGTCAGATGCAAAGAGAGCTCAATGGGTCAAGGATAGAGTATCAGAGAGATTCTGGAAAGATCATGTATGGATAGTACCACCAGGTAAGAATTACGGCCCTGAGAGGCATGGATAACATACAATAACAAATTATTTTTAAGAAACCCGACTTTTAGTTGGGTTTTTTTATGTGTTTAATATATATGCATATATTTATATGTGTACAAAATACACCATCACAATTTATATGGTGTTAGCTACTAAAAAAATTCTATTAAGGATCCTAATATCCTTATTTCCACATTAAAACTTATTGGAGACATATTATGTCAAAAAACTTATTAAAAGAAGCAATCGCTGATGCTAAAGCTGTTAGAGAAACTGCTATTGCAAATGCAAAACTTGCTCTTGAAGAAGCTTTTACACCAAAATTACAATCTATGCTATCTGCAAAATTGCAAGAAGATGAGCATGGTGATGATGAAGAGTTAGAAGATGATATGCATGATGAAATGAAGCATGAAGAAATGGAAGATGAAACAGAAGAGACGTATTCGGAAGAAGACGAAATGGATGTTGAAGACGAAATGGATTTAGGTGAAATGGGTCATGAAGATGACGAGACTGACGAAGCTCATCACGAGGGAACGTATTCGGAAGAAGACGAAGTACCTGGTGAAGATGAAGAGGAAGATCTTGAACTTGAAGCAATCATTAGAGAACTTGAAGGTGACGAAGATGAAGAAGAGGAAGAAGTAATGGAAGGTGAACACGATGAAATGCCAGAAACGGATGACGAAGATGATATCGACTTAGATGAAGTTATCAGATCATTATCAGAAGATGAGCATGAAGATGAAGTAGAAGAAGAAGATCCTAGTGATGAACTAGAGGAAGCTTACAATACTATCAAATCATTGAAAGACACTTTACAGGAAGTAAATTTACTTAATGCTAAATTATTATTCTCGAACAAATTGTTCAAGGGTAACGATTTAAGTGAATCTCAAAAAATGAAAGTGATCGAAACATTCGATAGAGCTGCAAACTTGAGAGAAGTTAAATTAGTTTACACTACTTTATCTGAATCATTCACTGGTAAAAGAGCATCAAGAAAAGCAGTAACAGAAGGCTTTGCTTCTAAAAAATCAAACTCAACAGCGCCAAAAGGGCGAATTGTTGAATCAAATGGCATGGCAGATCGTATGAAACGATTAGCTGGCCTATTGTAAAATTATTAACGTAAAAAAGAGAGGAAGACAAAATGTCAGAAATTTCAAACTTATTAAATGACGCTCAATCAACTTACAGAACACAGTTGAATGAGACAAAGAAGTACGTTAGCAAATGGGAAAAAACAGGATTACTTGAAGGAATCGACCATGATTATGAGAAACATAATACGGCGATATTACTAGAGAATCAAGCTAGAGAACTTGTAACAGAGAACTCAAAGATTGGTGGTGCTAGTTCTGAAGAGTGGAACGGTGTTGCTTTACCATTAGTTAGACGTATATTCGGCGAAATCTTTGCGAAAGAATTCGTTTCGGTTCAACCAATGAACCTTCCATCAGGATTAGTATTCTGGTTGGATTTCAAATATGGAACAACATTCGGACCTAATCAAGTAACAGGTACCGATGTAATGGGTAACACTTCATCATCAGCTTCACCAACAGGTGGACTTTATGGTAAAGGTAGAGAATCATTCACACTTGCTAGAAAGCAACATGTATTAGAAACTTCAGAAGTTAACTCAACTGTTAATAATGCTGCTACTTTCCCAGTTAATGTATCTGCTATATCTGCAGATCTAGATTTAGATCTTGTAGATTCAATATTCTTTACATCTGCTTCTGTGAATGTAAATGCTGCTGGTACTTGTACACTAAACGCTGCTGGAACAGTTATAACTGTAACAAATGCTAAAGGTAGTGCGATGAGAGGAGGTGATGTTCTTACTGCAAACTTCTACGAGAATACTTTAACTGCTGCCTCTAGAGGTGACTTCGAAGATTCAACTGCAACTCCTGCGGGATCTGTATCTGATGGATCTGATGATATCGGTATTCCAGAAATGAATGTAGAATTGAAGCAAGAGGCTTTAGTTGCAAAGACTAGAAAGTTAAAAGTTGCTTGGTCTCCAGAGTTCGCTCAAGATCTTAACGCTTACCATTCTATCGATGCAGAAGCTGAATTAACTTCAATGTTATCAGAGTACATCTCAATGGAAATTGACATGGAAATTTTAGCGATGTTAGACAGAGCTGCTGGTACAGTAACTGCTAATAACGGTTCATTTGCACTTGGTACGCAAGCGACAGGTTATGTTGGTGCAACTGGTAATGCTACAGCAAAATATGACTTCGGTACATGGGCACAGACTTTAGGCTATGAAATGCAAAAAGTTTCTAACTCTATTCATAAATTAACTATGAGAGGTGGTGCTAACTTCGCAGTAATGTCTCCAGAAATTGCTGCAATTCTAGAATCAATTCCTGGATTTGCTGCTGATACAGATGGAACTGCATCTCAGTTCGCTGCAGGTGTAACTAAAGTAGGTTCTTTTGCAAATAGATATACTATTTACAAGAACCCTTATAGAGCTACAACTGATGGTATCTTAATGGGATTCAGAGGTAATCAATTCTTGGAAACAGGTGCTGTTTATGCTCCATATATTCCATTAATTATGACTCCTCTAGTGTATGACCCAACTAACTTTACACCAAGAAAAGGTGTAATGACTAGATACGCGAAGAAAGTTGTAAGACCAGAATTCTACGGAAAAGTTGCTGTGACAGGTGTTGGATCATAATCCACATTAACACAATTTATCCATTTAGGATTATAATATTAAAGCCCGCTTAATCGCGGGCTTTTTTATGTTAATTATTTAGATATTGATATTTATAATAAATAAAGGAGAACAGTATGTCTACACATTTTGCAAAAACAATGGGTGCGAAGAATAATAAGAAAGGTTATAGATTTTTATTATCACTAAATGAAGAACAGAAACTAGCAAAAGCAGAGGTATTAGAAAATACAGTATCTGTGATATTAGGAAAAGCTGGCTCGGGTAAAACTCTATTAGCATGTCAAATAGCACTGCAAGAGGTCCTTGAGAAACGAAGGAAAAAAATAATTATTACTCGACCAACTATATCCAAAGAGGATCTTGGACACTTGCCTGGTAACATGGAAGAGAAGATGTCTCCGTGGGTGGCTCCTATATATGGCAACATGTATCAGCTACTGCGTAAGGAGAGAGTTGATAAGATGATACAAGATGGTCAAATCGAAATTGTACCTGTATCATATATGAGAGGTAGGACGTTCCTAGATTCTTGTGTTATAGTAGATGAGTGTCAAAACTTAGATCATGAGCAGACATTAATGATATTACAACGTATCGGACTTAACAGTCGTATGATGTTCTGTGGTGACTCTCAACAAATAGATCTTAAACATAATGGTGAGAGTGGTTTAAAGTTTTTATCATCTGTAAAGAGTGTAACCGGGTTACATACATTTGAACTATTGCAAAATCACAGACACCCTATTTTAGATGAAATATTAGATGTATATCGTGCAAAACATGCTAAATAAGATATTATTTGATATTTATAATAGACACGAATAAATACAATTGAGGATACATAATGGCAACAACAACAGTATATGACGGAACAGCTAGTTCAATAAGTGGTAGTACCCCTTTTGGAACTTATGACCTTGACTCTACTTTTCAAACAGATGGCCCAAAGGTAGCTGATTGGTGTGCTAGACGTATTGGTTACCCTATCGTAGATATTGAACTACAAGATCAGAATTTCTTTGCTTGCTTTGAAGAAGCAGTCACAGAGTATAGTTCACAGGTAAATAGATTTAATATTAGAGAGAACCTATTAACAGCTAAAGGTAGTTCAACTGGATCAAATTTAACTCATAAAACAGTTAAGCAAAATCTAAACCAACTTATAGGTATATCATCGCAATATGGACAAGAAGCAACTTCCCCTGTAGGTGGTGATATGAAGTTATACAGTGGCTCTATATCCATGTCATCAGGCATACAGACATATAGCTTAACAAATGATAGTACTGTAACATTCGAATCTGGTACTCCTAGCAGTGACCCTATCGAGGTACGTAGAGTATTCTTTGAATCATCTCCTGCTATGACACGGTTCTTTGATCCACATATTGGCTCAGGACTAGGTTCGCAGCAGATGCTATCATCATTTGGTTGGGGAAGTTACTCACCAGCTATAAATTACCTGTTAATGCCAATGTATGATGATTTATTGAGAGTGCAAGCTATTGAGTTCAATGATCAAATAAGAAAATCAGCATACTCATTTCATATTGTAGGAAATGATATAACTATATTTCCAAGACCAACATCTAACTATAATTTAAGGTTCCAATACTATAAAGATGCAGATAGAACCAATTTAATAACAAGCTCAGATGTTTCTGATTTTTCTAATATTGGATATGACAACATGTTATATACTAATATTAATGATCCTGGTAAACAATGGATACGTAAGTATGCATTAGCCCTTACCAAGGAGTTGTTAGGATCTGTTCGTGGTAAGTACGGCTCAATGCCAATACCTAACGGTGAGGTTTCACTAGATGGTGATACTCTAAGATCTGAAGGAGCTGCAGAGCGTGATGCACTGGTAGCAGAGTTAAGAGAAGATTTAGAAGCTGCTTCAAGAAGACAATTAATGGAGCGCCGCAATGATGAAGCAAATTTTCAACAAGAAACAATAAATAAAATACCACTTAATATATACATAGGATAATATGCCAATATTTGGAAGACAGAAAGATCGAGAGCTAATAAAGCACTTCAGTAAAGAGGTAATGCAAAGTATTATCGATACTCCTGTTATTGTGTACAAACCTTATGTAAGTACAACAAATGTTAATTTATATGGTGAAGGTGTAAATGGTGATAAGAATTATAGAGCAGGTATAACGATTCACGCTACTATTAATAGAGAGGATCAAGAGTGGACTACAACTGACTTAGGTGTTGATATTACTCAGAAAGGTACCTTTACATTCCTTAACGAAGATATATGGAACGTAGCTGTTACTACAGGTAATACAGAAGAGAATGGATTTGCTATAGAGATAGGTGATATAATATATTACGATACTCAGTATTGGGAAATAGATAGCACTAATAAAAATCAGTACTTACATGGTAGAAATCAAAATGTAATGGCTGGTGACGGAGCAGATTTTGGATTTAGTAATGAGACAGAAATGCATGGTGAGAGTCTATCAACTGTGGTACAAGCACACATTACACGTAAGTCACGTATTAACATAGAAGAACCAACACAAACAACAACTGATGGTAACTCTCCTAATAGCGCACATGGATTATACAGATAATGGCAGAAGCAAATAAACATAAAAGATTAAATGTTGTAAGAACAGATCAAGCGCGTAGAGATACAGACACTAACAAAGATTTACAGTTAGGGTTGTATGATATTGATGAAACTATCAAGTATTACTTTGATGAGGTAGTTAAATTACAAGTACCGGATAGTAGCGGAATACTAACTACAGTACCCGTTGCTTACGCATCTCCAGAAAATTGGAAAAGCTTTCAAACAAATGACTTGAAACGTGACTCACGGGGACGTATCCAATTACCTGTACTCTCTTTCAAAAGAGATAGTATAACTAAAGACAGAAATCTTGGAAATAAAGTTGATCCTAACTCCCCTACATATGCATTAATAGATAGAGGACGTAACCCTAACGATAGAACAGATAGGTTAGGTAGAATGGCTGGATTACAACGAGGTCGAAAAGAAACAAGAGTCTTAGAGAAGGTAGTAGTGCCTGATTATGTAACAGTAACATACTCTTGTATTATATACACAGAATTTTTAACACAGATGAATACGTTAATTGAAGCAATTAGTTACGGTGAAGGTACTTATTGGGGTGATAAAAATAAGTTCATGGTAAGAGCTAAGATAGATGAGTTCCCGAGTACAGTTGAGTTAACAATAGGTGAAGATAGAATTGTTAAGAGTGAGTTTCAGATAACAATTAACGGACATATTATACCGAAAAATATACAGCAACAAGCTGCACAAGGTAGTACAAAAGCAATAACAAAATCTAAAGTAGTGATTGGTGAGACGACTATTTCAGATATTAATAATGTACCACCAAATAAAGATAAATAGTTGGATAATAGTAATATTATTCTTATATTGTAATAATTAATAAAAAAGAATGGTTATGGGAAAATTAACAAAAAAAGAACTAGAGACAATTACCTCACAGGTAAAGGTTGAAAATCAATTAGCATCACGATTAGGTGCAGTAGTTTTTCAGCTGGATCAACTTAGAGATTCAAAAAAAGAAATAATAACTAATATGACGCAATTACTTGAAGAAAGACAATCTAAATTAGATGTCCTACGTGATAAGTATAGCATAGATACATTAAATCTAGATAACGGCGAATATACTGTTAAAAAATAACAGTATTGAGGGTTTTGTCATATATTTATATAAGAATAATTATATACTTGGTAATTCAGGAGAAGATAAATGGCAGAAAAAATAGTTAGCCCAGGAGTATTTACGAGAGAGAATGATTTATCATTCTTACCAGCAGGTGTTGGAGCAATAGGTGCAGCGATAGTTGGCCCTACTGTAAAAGGACCAGCAGGTATACCTACAATGGTAACATCGTATGCAGAATACGTAGAAAAATTTGGTGATACATTCCAATCAGGAAGTGATTACTATCAATATTTAACATCACATACAGCTGAGAGATATCTACAGTTCGGTGGTGCATTAACTGTAGTTAGAGTTGCAGGTACAGGTGTATCAGTAGCTACTGCTAGTGCAAACACTTCATCTGCAGCAACTTCTGCTGGTAGTAAGGTATTTACATTACATACATTAGCACATGGATCTGTATTAAACAATGCAGGATCAACGGTTGGGGAAAATCAACAACTATCCGATGGTACTAAAGATAATCTTAGATGGGAAGTTACTGGTAAGAATACTATCACAGGTACATTTAACTTGTTACTAAGAAGAGGTAATGATACATCTAACAACAAAGTTATTCTGGAACAGTTTAACGGAGTTAACTTAGATCCAAACTCTCCTAACTATATATCTAAAGCTATAGGTGATTCTTATGATACTACAGCAGGAACTGCTTCAGATCCATATATACAAGCTAATGGGTCCTATGTAAGAAAATCATCTTACATAAGAGTGGAAGTTCATAAGCAAACAGTAAATTACCTCGATGAAAATGGAAGCATTAGATTATCAGCTGCATCAGCTTCATTACCAGCTAATGGATCAGGATCTTTACAAGGTCAATTCGGTGGTGGATCAGATGGTGCTACTGTAGCAGGTGCTAAATTATTCTATGATACTATAACAGATCTAAACACGCAAGGTTTAGATGCAAATGATTTAGCTAATACAAATGGAGGAGTAAAATACGCTGAAGCTCTTCAATTGTTAGCTAATCAAGATTTTTATGACATTAACATGATTATAGTACCAGGTGTAAATCAAAAAGATCACGCTGCAGTTGTTAATAAAGCAATAACAGTATGTGAAACACGTGGTGATGCTATAGCAATAGTAGATCCTGTTAGATATGGTACAACAACGCTATCAACAGTAACAGGTGAAGCAAATGATTATAACTCAAGTTACGCAGCAATGTACTGGCCATGGGTACAAATAGCAGACAATCAGTTAGGTAAGAATGTTTGGGTACCGCCATCGGTTGTAATGCCTGGTGTAATGGCTTACAGTGATAATGTAGCTGCTGAGTGGTATGCTCCTGCAGGACTTAATAGAGGTGGAATAACAGCTATTAAAGCAGAGAGAAACTTAACACATACGAATAGAGATACATTATACGAAAACAGAATTAATCCAATTGCAACATTTCCTGGAGTAGGAGTATGTGCATGGGGTCAGAAGACATTACAAAAGAGAGCTTCTGCTTTAGATAGGATCAATGTAAGAAGATTGCTGATAAACCTTAAGAAGTTTATAGCATCTACATCCAAGTATTTAGTGTTTGAACAAAATACAGTCGCAACAAGAAATAGATTCTTATCTGCAGTTGTACCATATATGGAAGAGGTTCAAGCAAATCAAGGATTGTATGCATTTAAAGTTGTAATGGATGCAACAAACAACACTCCAGAGGTTGTCGATAGAAATATCTTAAAGGGTGACATATTCCTACAACCAGCAAAAGCAGCAGAATTCATAGTAATTGACTTTAATGTTATGCCAACTGGTGCAACTTTTGCGGACTAATGATATTTATAATAAAGAGGAGAAATAACAATGCCAGAATTTGAACAGTATAGCCCAGAATCATTTATGTCAGGTCCTTCGGAACTATTCGTACCGAAGACAGCAAATAGATTCGTAATGACGGTAGGAGATATACCATCATTCTTAATTAAGAAAGTCACAAGACCTTCTATAACGTTTGGTGAGATAGTATTAGATCACGTGAACACAAAAAGAAAGCTTCAAGGTAAAGCTGATTGGAATGATGTATCAATGACATTATATGATCCAATTATACCATCAGGAGCAACATATGTGATGGATTGGGTACGTTTAGGCTACCAATCTGCAACAGGGTTAGCAGGGTATCCATCAGAGTATAAAAAACAAGTAACAGTGGAAGGATTAGATCCAGCTGGTAATATTTGTGAAAGATTCATATTAAACGGAGCGTTTCCACTATCTACAGAGATGGGTGAGTATGATTGGTCTAACGATCAACCATTAGAGATCACACTTACATTGAAGTACGATTGGGCACTTTGGGATCTGTAAGGAGATAGGATATGGCATTATATTCAGCAGCACAGGTAGAAACTAAAACATTTGTAGGTGATCTTACAGCAACTGAACACTCAGGTAGTGCAGGTAGTCTTACTAAACAGGTAGGTGATTATATACTTACTTTAGATAGTACAAATCATGCTAATATAGCGGTAACATCTACAGCTTTGGGGTATGGTACTAAGGTAGCAATCACAGTAGTCGCTACAAAATAATTTATTAATATTTAATTAATAGAGAAAGTCTTGTAGAAATACAGGACTTTTTTTATTTGTTGATATTTATATATGAACGAACAATAAAGGGGTTATAAAATGGCAAAAGCACAGTTAACAGATGCGCAAATTAAAGCGCAAATCATCGCAAAATCACAGCAATCATCGAAAAA
>Ga0307488_10003573_pt1 | contig 12966 bp, 24 predicted proteins | sample SB02metaG_FD_202248 | JGI IMG/M metagenome (GOLD analysis project Ga0307488, IMG submission 202248) | Sea-ice brine microbial communities from Beaufort Sea near Barrow, Alaska, United States - SB 0.2 | ecosystem: Environmental > Aquatic > Marine > Coastal | place: USA: Alaska | collected...
TTTAAAGGTTATCTTCAAATCTGCTCTACACAAATCCCAATCTTCTACCTTATCCCAATCAATACCTAGTTCTTCTAAGTCCCAATTAAGATAGCAACTATATCTAGCTTCTATATACTTTGGTTTAGTTCCTTCTATCCAATCACTCATCATCTACCTCCTCTTTAAAAAAATATATACCACCTTCTCTATGTCCTTCAGGTAGTTGTGCAATTTCTACTTTTGAAAATGTAGACATGTATGCCCAGTTAGTATGACCATACATATCTCTACAATAATCATCATAGTATTCAGTAATATCTTTACTCATCATTCTCCTCCTTAATAATTAATGCTACAGCATAAAGACATACTGTTATAGGTATAAGTATCAATATTATTTGCCAATCCATTAGTCTTGCTCCTCTGTTTTTATTTCATCTATTATATCCCATACTTCATCAATAGCTTCTTTAACTTCTACTGAGCAATCATCAATAAGATTATCTAAATTGCTCATAGCTTCTCTTAACTTATACCATTCTTTATGCGTCATCAGATACCTCCTCTAGGTGATGTACCAAGGCATACAGTCCTGTCTTAATACCCTTATGTTCAGACTGAGTATGGCTATCATTTACCCAATCATCATCTGCAATAATATCTTCTACAATATTTTTTATTCGTTCAATCGTTATCATCTACTACCTCCTCAATTTTATTCTCGTAAAAATATACCACAGCTACAGTTCCTTTTGTAGGGCTATCATGTATAGATAACTCTACATCATCAAACTCGCTGTCTAGCCTGTCGCATAGTTCGTCTATTGTTAGTTTATTATTAGTGTGCATACCTTACTCCCACTCGTCTGCGACATGCCCACATACTTCGTTATAAATACGAAATTCTGGTACGCCTATATCTCGTAGTACATCGTCTACTACTTCCCGTGCCTCTTTCATATTGTTTGCGTACATGCGAGGACTAAACATGCCTGTTGCGAATGCGGGGTTATGGTCGTTGGTTATATCGTAAGAAATAAATTTCCAATCTCTGTCTTGTTTACGCTTAAACAAAAATCCTTTGTATATAAATTCGTTACTTTTTAAAATAAAACGTTCCGAGTTTTTACTGTTAAATGTTTTGTTGTATTCTCTTTGTCTCTTGTTCATAGTCCCTCCTAAAGAACTTGTGTTAAAATAAGGGGTACTTTAAAGTGATACCCAGCACTCGAACATTATCTTTTAAAGTCACCGAACGACTGACTACCCCGAATTTAATCTAGGATTTAATTTACAAGGGAAGGTAATCGGTTTAGTTCTTATCCCATTTCAGCTACAACCCATCTCTTGCCTACTCTTATTTAAAAGAGGTCAAGGGTTTTACAGTAGCTCGAACACCTTGTAATCACCTATAGTAATTCATCTAATTATAACTTGTCAATACTTTTAACAAAAAAAAATAAAATATTTCTATTGACAACTAACCCCACTCATATAGTACAATACTATATAGTTTCTTATTTAAGTGGTGGTAGTAAATAGTTATTATATAGTATACCTATAGTAGTACTATAGTAAACCCCCACTTACTACCGCTTACCATGTTCGCCTAGCACATAATAAACCGCCTACATAGTTGGTCGCATAGAATTTACAAATTAGATAGGGTCTTATTTTAAGTGGTACCCTAATCCACTTCACGGAGGAACCCGTATTTAGTGATATATATACGCTATATTAGGTATTGATTTATTCCAGCAAGCATTACAATCGAGACACTTGCCCCCTTGTTCTTTTGACGGGCATTTAAAACCTATTATTTCAGAACTTTTGTTTACTGTTGACGTATACTCCCAGCTTTTGGGTGGCTTGCCATCAATCATAGTTGCCGACAGCCTAATTATGAGGTTATCTGGTAGCTTTTCGCCCAGTTCCTTATATTCTTTATTAAGCATGCTGGCTTCGTGAGTAGGTAGCCAGTGTTTTATTTCAGGCGTTAACTCGCAGACCTTCACAATTTTTGCAAGCATTCCAGCTTGTAAGTCTCCGCTATCGAACCACCTAAAAATATTCTTATCATTTTCTAAGGCTTGTATCCTAATTAGTTTCACCATAGCATCAACCCACGCAGGATTATCAATAGCATTTAGTCTTCTAAGTTGGGCAGTTTTAACATTACCGTAAAGGTAAGTACCCCGCCTAGCATAACATTTATTACAAACTGACCCTTCAACCTTCGCCAATTTAGAACCAGTCTTACATTCAAAAGCAGATATAGAAAAAGAAGCACACCCTAATTTAGATGTTCGACTTAGACCCCCTCCTGTAATATCAACGGCTGTTATTTTATTCATTATTCATACTGTCATATGATTTAGCTTCTAATTTAATTCCCTTGCTTTTCGCATAAGAATATAAGGACTCAATAAGTTCTTCAGAATTACAATGCTGTTTAAGATTGTAATGCCCTCCAAAATATAAGTCATCAGCAAGACCCATGATTTTCGCGAGGTGTTCTTTTTCGCTTAGCACATCATATTGACCCCCATATATAGCCCAGTGTCTCATGTCACCGTCTACGCCCATCATATCCTGTAAAGAAACTGTATGATCTTTATAAGTTTTTTTATTAGATTTATTTTCCATTATATTTGCCTCCTTTTTGGCATTAAAAAACTACTGTATATAAATACAAATTAAAAATATACATTAACTGAAATAAGACAACCTTATTGGACTGATTAGCTTGATAATCTGAATCATTCATGTATATTTAAATTAAGCAATGCGACTGGTACCACGCCTATGATGTGAGTATTCTGAAAATTAAGAGCCAGCTAACTTACGCTTGAACGCCTTAGAAGGTGAACCCCACGGGATAACGTGGCTAAATAAAAACTGAAAATTTCTATTAACAAATTCATTTAAATGGAGGAACCACAAATGAATAATATAATTAATATTAATGAACTAGCTAACCCATATGGGGAGGCTGGTTTTAATTGCACTATCCAGGAAGCAGGTTATTTTAATAACTTTGGAGCATGGGTAAAATGTGATGATTCTAAATTTATTGTCAGAGATGATAACGGGCATCCTTTTAAGGCTGTAGGGAATGACTATCAATTAGTCAATCACCCGCAAGCTTTTGAGACTGCGGAACGTATCATCGAACAATCTAATATAGATACAACTGATATGGTAAAGGAATTTAAAATAAGCCATGACGGAGCGAGGGCTTTTGGCTTTTATAGATTCCCGCAACATCGTGAAGAGGTAGCACTCAACGACACTATAGAACTTCAACTACTAGTTAGAAATTCTATTGATGGGTCTATGAGATTCGCTATTGAATACGGAGCCTTGAGACTGGCATGCCTTAACGGTATGACTGCCTTGGGTTCTATTGGTAAGTTTAAAAGAAAACATACTAAGTATTTAAATATCCATGATGCGGTTGAACCACTCACTAACGTTATTGAGTTATATGAAAATAGTATTGAGACTTGGAAAAAGTTCACGACTACAAAAGTGACTGATACTGAAGCAATACTAGCTATTGCGGACGCTGTAGCTACTAAAGAAATCAATAAATTTATTAAAGATAATGTCTCTAATAAGTTTAGCGATGATGTTGAATATCTCTTATGGGATAAACAACTATCTAGAGCCTATCAAGTAAAAGACGTATGGTCTGAATATAAAAAGTATAGAAACGATTTAGGTTCTACACTTTGGGCGGTATATAACGCTATGACTCATTGGGGTACTCATACTGATGCTTATAAGGAAAGTTCTCAAAAGAACATTGCTAGCATTCAGAATGACCGTAGAACGGCTATAGCTAAAACGACTGATAACTTACTTTTAACGATGGTGGCATAAATGAGTGCCAGTAAAAAGACTAAGGTCGAATCTATAGAACCTTTAGATATTAAAGGCTCCAATATGTTTGGAACTTTTGATAGTGTTGAAGCACTTGTTGAAAGCTTCGATAACTATAGCCCCAGTGATAGATGGCTACTTAGCCTTGGGCATGCATTAACAATCAATACCATAGTGAATATTATGGTTAAGTATTGCGATGGCAAAGCAGTTGCGGAACCTATTCCGTCGCTGTTTAGAACTATTAATAATAAAACTAATACCAAAAAGGAGGTATAAAAATGGAAACATCAATCCATAATGTAACGGCTATATCAGTTAGTGATACAGTCCATGAGAACGAAGACAGAACTGATGGGGGCTTTGCAGTTAGATGCATAGCCGTCACTGTCGTAGATGATAAGGGGGAAAAATTTACTTATACAGTGAAAGCTTTTAGTAGTGGAACCACCCCCGCAAAGCTTAGTATTTAATAGAATATCTAACGCAGCTAAACCCTATCAAGAATTAACAAGCTTGATGGGGTTTTTTTTTGTCTTTAATTTATATAAAACCTATTTAGATTTATTAAACATTTATAAAAATAAGAATGCTTTACCACTGGGATTTAACGGTAGCGACCCTATAAGATCTATTTAATTTCTATACATTAACTTTTTAGGACTATTTCACCCATATTTAGAACTTATTTAGTAATGGGTGCCAGCTGTCATAAAAATCTTAAGGCTTCTCACATAGTTTATTCAGTCATCTAATAAGCGTGGCCAGATGACATTGTTGAACCCTGTTTAAACCTATTAAGTTTTTATAACTATTTAGAGTCTATGTAAGCTTCTGTATAGTGTTAAACAGTTATTCCCCATGCCTACGGGCTATATAAGGCACTATTTAATCCTGTCCAGCTAGGAAAGAACCTTTAAAGTGCTTGCGGGTGTACGCCCCTGCATAGGGGGCAGGAGCCACCCCACCCCCTACCCCTATATATGCACAATGTCATACATTTTGAACTAAAAAGGAGTGTTAAGCAGGTTCTCCCGACTACATAAGTCCTATAAGACCAGTACTTTAGAGGGGATTGTTATGTTTTGAACAGTGACTATATAGGGAGGCTCTATATATACTATACCGGGGGGACCGTATACACTCATTATAGGTATCTATTTAAGTTTTGTCAAGAGCTATTTGTAAATAAAGGTATATATTTAGCTTGACAAAGTTTATTATCGACACTATAATAATATAATATGAGCTACTTACCGGCAGAAAGTAAAAAAACTAAGAAACTAACTGAAAAACAACAATTATTTTTAGATAGTATTATGACGACTAATGGAGATTTATCAAGGGCAGCAGAACTTGCAGGCTACTCAGCAGGCAATTATCATCAAGTATTAAAAAGTCTTAAACATGAAGTGATTGAATTAGCCTCAGATGTTCTTGCACGTTCTGCCCCCTCCGCAGCTTTTAAGTTAATAGAAGTTTTAGATTCTAATAGACCAGTTCCTCAAGCAAACATGAAACTAAGAGCAGCTGAAACTATATTAGATAGGGTTGGTCTTGGAAAACAAGATAAACTAGAAGTAGAACATAATGTTAGTGGTGGTATTTTTATACTACCAGAAAAACATACTATTACTATAGAAGCAGAAGACGCACAATATGAAGATTTGGATAACTGAATATATAGATGATGTCCCGGGAATCCTTATAGGTCCTTATATAAAAGCCGATACAATGATACAGGCTTCTAGAATAGCAGTAGAGCATGGGTTGTTTGTTATTGGAGAAATACAAGAACTACAACACGAAGAGTTAAAAAAAGAAAGGACAGTACACTAATGGCAAAAGATTCAAGATTAGAAAGAGCAGGAGTTTCTGGGTTTAATAAACCTAAAAGAACCCCGAGTCATAAAACTAAATCACACATTGTTGTTGCTAAAGAAGGTGACAAGATTAAAACTATTAGGTTTGGACAAAAAGGTGCAGAAACTGCTGGTAAACCTAAAGCAGGTGAGTCAGATAGAATGAAAGCAAAAAGGAAGTCTTTTAAAGCTAGACATGCTAAGAACATTGCTAGAGGTAAAATGTCTGCGGCTTACTGGGCTGATAAGGTTAAGTGGTAGGATGGGAAGACAAATAGGAAGTAATGAAAAACCTATGACTTTTAGAAAAAGTATATACGGTAAAAGTGATGGAGGTAAAGGTGCAAGACCTAGAATCAATACACACTCAAAACAATACCAAGATAATTGGGATTTAATATTCGGGAAAAAAGATGGTAACAACAAAAAAGAAAAGTAAATCTACCGTAAATAAAGCTGGTAACTATACCAAGCCTACTATGCGTAAGAGGCTTTTCGAGAAAATCAAAGCTGGTTCTAAAGGTGGTAATTCCGGTCAGTGGTCAGCTCGAAAAGCCCAGATGTTAGCTAAACAATATAAAGCTGCAGGAGGTGGCTATAAGTAATGATAAAAGAATACATGAATAAAATAAAGAAGTGTTATGGAAAAATGTTTAAAAAGTCTTTAACACCTATTAAACCAAAGAAAAAAACTCAAACAAAAGTTACTTCAACAAGCGGACCAATGACTAATGGCATCACTAAAAAAACCACAAAGAAGTCTTAGGTCTTGGACTAAACAAAAATGGCGTACCAAGAGTGGTAAGAAATCGTCAGAAACGGGCGAAAGGTATCTCCCAGAGAAGGCTATTAAGGCACTTTCAAAAGAAGAATACGCAAGAACAACTAGAAAAAAACGAGAAGATACTAAAAAAGGAAAACAGTTTAGTAAACAACCAAAAAAAACTGCAAGAAAAACAAGAGTTTATAGAAAAGTAAAATGAAAGAAGGTTATATAAAAAGAGCTACCTCTACAATACCGTTTGGTTATGAGCTATCTGAAGAGTCTAGTTCTTTTTTAAGACCTATTGAAGACCAGTTAGTAGCTTTAAGCGTAGCAGAATACATGGTTAAAAATGATGAAGTATCTTTAAGAGATGCTGCTGATTGGTTATATGCTGAGACTAATAGGTACATTAGTCATGTAGGTTTAAAAAAATACATAGATAAAAAGATAGAAAAAAATGGTAGTTAATGAGTGGGATATACATCCTGAAAATTACTTATTAGATAACAGTAATAATTTTATTCTAAAAAAAGATGGGACTCCTAAAAAAAAACCCGGAAGACCTAGCGGTTCTACTTTAAAAAGTAAATTAATAACAGATGATAAAGCAAAAGAATCTGCAAAAAGGTCTTTAAAGAATAAAGAAAAATCAGTACAAAAACTTGAAACAGCTTTGTACAATAAAAGAAAAGCTATAAAAAAACAAAAGAACTTATTGTCTGAAATAGATAGTACAGATAAAAATAGCTCAAAAGTATTTTTAGACAGTGATGTAGAAGAACTCCCAGATACTTTAAAAGAACATTTAATGAGAGGGAACAATGTAGTTTTTCATGCTAACGAAGGACCCCAAACAGATTTTTTAGCTTCTGGTGAAAAAGATGTTCTTTACGGTGGAGCTGCGGGCGGTGGTAAATCATATGCTATGATAGTTGACCCGTTAAGATACGCACATAAAAAAGCACATAGAGCTTTGATTATTAGAAGGTCTATGCCAGAACTAAGAGAGATGATAGATAAGTCTCGTGAGTTATATCCCCAAGCATTTCCCGGTGCTAAGTTTAGAGAAGTTGAAAAGCTTTGGAACTTTCCGTCAGGTGCCAAGGTAGAGTTTGGATTCTTAGAAAGAGATGCAGACGTATACAGGTATCAAGGACAAGCATATAGTTGGATAGGCTTTGATGAGATTACTCATTTACCTACAGAGTTTAGTTGGAACTATCTTGCTTCACGTCTGAGAACTACTGACCCAGAAATACAAACATACCTTCGCTGTACTGCTAACCCCGGCGGTGTTGGTTCTCATTGGGTAAAGAAAAGATATATAGAGCCAGCAGCAAACAACACAAGTTTTTTAGGTAAAGACGGCTTAACAAGAAAATTTATTCCTGCTAAGTTAGCCGATAACCCTTACTTATCTACTGACGGTGTGTATGAGCAGATGCTTAAATCTTTACCTCCTATTCAACGTAGGCAATTACTAGAAGGTAACTGGGATGTAGCTGAAGGAGCTGCTTTTGTAGAGTTCGACCCGTTTCAACATGTTATTACTCCATTTGAATTACCTATACACTGGGAAAGAATAAAAGCAATAGACTATGGATATGCTTCAGAGTCTTGTTGTTTATGGGGAATAATGGATATGAATGATAACACTTTAATAATTTATAGAGAATTATACAGAAAAGGCTTGACAGGTGAAGAATTAGGCGGTATAATAACAGAGATGGAAGCAGAAGATGCTTTTTCTATTAATGGTGTTTTAGACACAGCAGCATGGGCAAAAACAGGAACTACAGGTCCAACAGTAGGGGAAGCTTTAGTAAAGGCTGGACACAAGTTAAGAAGAGCTGATAAAAATAGAATACAGGGTAAAATACAAATACACGAGTATTTAAAAGTTAGAGAAAATGGTAGACCTAAGTTACAGATATTTAATACATGTCCGAACTTAATAAGAGAACTACAGTCTATACCGTTATCTAAAACTAATCCAGAAGATGTAGATACACATGCTTCTGACCACGCATATGATGCACTGCGTTATATGATAATGAGCAGACCTAGAATGGAAAGTCCATTAGAACGTATGAGAGGATTAAAGAGAGAAATGTATAGACCCGTTGATTCAACATTTGGTTATTAAAATATATGGCAGACAACGAAAATACATTCTTAAACGCTGATAACATCTATGAAAAAGTAGAAGGTGAAGCTGGAGTACAGCTTACTTTAGAAGAAGACCAGCAAAGAAATCTTATAGGTATTATTAAAGGTAGATTTGCTCAAGCTGAACAAGCCAGAGAAACAGATGAACGCAGATGGCTTAAAGCTTACGAAAATTACAGAGGATTATATTCTAAAAATGTTAAGTTTAGAGAATCTGAAAAATCTAGGATATTTGTAAAAGTTACAAAAACAAAAGTACTAGCTGCATTCGGTCAGTTAGTTGATGTTATATTCGGTACAGGTAAATTTCCGATAGGAATTACCGAAACTAAAATACCAGAAGGTGAAACAGACTATGCTCATTTAGATATTTCTAATCCTACTCCGGGAATAGAGACAAGTGAAAGTGAGATACCTGATAATATAGGTAATAGAAAATTAGAAAATCCTTATGATATAGGATATGAAGGAGACGGTAAAACTTTAAAACCCGGTGCTTCTTTTCATAAAGGAGTTTTTGAAGATAGTCTTGAAAACCAAGCTGAAGAAGCTGGTATTCTTTCAGACGGCATAAGTTATAATCCTCAAGAAATAGAATTAAAACCTGCTGAAAGAGCTGCAAGAAGAATGGAAAAACTTATACATGACCAGATAGATGAATCTAATGGTAATGCTGAAATAAGAAATGCTCTTTTAGAATCTTCTTTATTAGGTACAGGCATTATAAAAGGACCTTTTAATTTTAATAAAAAGTTACATAAATGGGACACAGACGAAGAAGGAAACAGAAATTATAATCCTTTAGAAGTTAGAGTTCCTAGAATAGAGTTTGTTAGTTGTTGGGATTTTTATCCAGACCCTAACGCTACTAACATGAATGAGTGTGAGTATATAATACATAGACACAAAATGAATCGTAGTCAACTTAGACAACTACGTAATATGCCTTACTTTGATGATGATGCAATACGTAGTGCAATTCAAATGGGTGCTAACTACGTAGAAAAAGATTTTGAAAGCCAGTTAAAAGATGATGCTAGAGGAGACTACGATATAGATAGTAGCTTTGAAGTACTAGAATACTGGGGAATGATGGATGCAGAGTACGCCAGAGAAGTAGGAATTGACTTACCCGACACGGTTGATGACCTAGATGAAGTACAAGTAAATATATGGACATGTGGACATTACTTATTAAGAGCAGTATTAAATCCGTTTACTCCTTATAGAATACCATATAACGCATTCCCATACGAAAGAAACCCATATAACTTTTTTGGTATTGGCGTAGCAGAAAACATGGATGATAGTCAACAAATTATGAATGGTCATGCAAGGATGGCTATTGACAACCTAGCAATGTCTGGGTCTTTAGTGTTTGATGTAGATGAGTCTGCCTTAGTAGGTGGACAATCAATGGAAATATATCCCGGAAAGATATTCCGCAGACAAGCTGGAATGCCGGGACAAGCTATACACGGTTTAAAGTTTCCTAATACATCGCAAGAAAACCTAATGATGTTTGATAAATTCAGACAACTTGCAGATGAACAAACAGGTATACCTAGTTATTCACACGGACAAACAGGTGTTCAAAGTATGACAAGGACTGCTTCAGGCATGTCTATGTTACTAGGAGCATCTAGTTTAAATGTTAAAACAGTTATTAAAAATCTTGATGACTTTTTATTAAAGCCACTTGGGGAGTCTTACTTCCAGTGGAACATGCAATTCCTAGAAGATGAGTTGGATGTTAAAGGTGATTTAGAAGTTAAAGCTACTGGAACTAACAGCTTGATGCAAAAAGAAGTAAGAAGTCAAAGATTGACAATGTTCTTACAGACTGCTCAAAATCCTGCTGTTGCTCCGTTTGTTAAAATTTCTAAACTAATTAGTGAACTAGCCTACAGCTTAGACTTAGACCCTGATGAAATACTCAATGACCCTGAAGAAGCTGCAATAATGGCACAGATAATAGGAATGCAAAATGCTGGACAAACAAATGGCGAAGAAACTCAACCCGCTGGTCAACCATCCCCAATGGGAGGCGTTCAAGGAGCACCTCAACAACCTCAAGAACTTGGAGCTACAGGCACTGGTGGTGGCAACATCGGAACAGGAAATGTACCGGTTGCAGGGGAAGCTGAATTTTCTGGTACGCCTAGAGCAGTTACCGGAACAGGTTAAAGAAGCACTTACACGAGGACAAGAAAATGTATAAAAAGAAAGGATTGTTAGAAGACGATAGAGCTAGTTATAGTCCGGGCGGTAAAGTAATAGGCGAAATGCTAAATACTTTTATAAGTAAAAAAAGTAAGTTACAAAAAGAATTAATGACTGAAAATATGTCTAAAGCTAATCAAAAGAAAAACCTTAAAGAGATAGAAAGAATAGATAAAGAAGTAGACACCCTACAAAAACAACAAGACGAAGGAACTATGCAAGAACAGTTAGCAAGTGTAGAAGCTCAAAAATCTTCAGAATTTAATAACCTTATTTCTAAAGGAGCTTCAGAAAAAGAAGCTACAAGTGCTTTAAACAAAGCTTATGATAATAGAGATTTTTCAGAAATAGATGAACTTACAAAAAGATTAGGTTTATCTAAAGGTGGAAATCCGGGTATAGAAGCTCTTAGAAAAGAAGCACCTGAAGTCGTAGAACGTATGGGTTATCAAGAAGGAGGTTCAATGGATGACCAAATGATGATGGTTATGGCAGCTCCTATGAAATCTGAAATGGAATCTGATGATAACATGGAAGACGGATACACAAAATTTATAATGGAAGAAGCATTAAGCGAAGAAGAAGAAGATATGCTAACTTCCAAACTAGAACAAGATGAGGAACTATCTATGTTATTTGATAAGATAATAGATGTTGCTCAAGAATTTGCTGGGTCTGGTCCTGTTGAAGGACCGGGTTCAGGAGTCTCTGATTCGATACCCGCAAGGTTATCTGATGGAGAATTTGTCTTTACTGCAAAAGCTGTAGAAGAAATCGGAGAAGACGCTTTAATGTCTATGATGAAAGAAGCTGAAGCTGCTGTAGATGAAAGACAAGGATTTGCTATAGGAGGAATGAATAGGCTAGAAGACGAAATAACAGATGAAGAATCTGATGTTTCTGACGATATGCGTAGAGTTAATCCTAGATTAAATCCAAACGTAAGATAAAGCTACCCTAGGATACTAGGCACTTTATCAAAATAATAACCGAAAGGCTACCTTTACAATACAAGCCCTCTAGTCGACATAGAGCTACCTTGTGAACAAAGCCCCAATTAGGAGAATAGAAGATGACTAACGAAGTCAAAAGAGAAGAAGTACCAAACCCTTATAATGCAAAAAAGGATTGGCACACAGATGATGGTGAATCTTTTCAATCATCAAACAACGTATATTTTGAAGCACCTCAGAATAAACTTTTTAAAAGCGATGACATAAATGAAATCGGTCAAGAAGGAAGTGTTAATACTGAAGAATTGGAAACTAATAAGGATGTTCCTTATAAGAAACCAAACTACAAAAAACGTTACGATGATTTAAAAAAGCATTACGATAGTAAACTTAATGAGTTTAAATCTAGAGAACAAGAACTAATAGAAGAAGCTACTAAAAATAGAACTGACTATAAAGCTCCTAAATCTCCAGAAGAACTAGAAGAGTTTAAAAACAGCTATCCTGATGTGTACGAAGTTGTAGAAACTGTTGCTCATATGCAATCTGAGACTAAAGCAAAAGTTCTAGAAGAACGCCTTAGTAAACTCCAAGAACGCGAGAATCAGTTAGTACGACAAGACGCAGAGAAAAGATTAAATGAAAGACATCCTGATTTTGAAGATATCAGAAACAGTGATGATTTTCACGGCTGGGCAAAGCAACAACATACATCTATCCAAGCTTGGGTATATGATAACAATGATGATGCTGACCTAGCTTCCCGTGCCCTTGATTTGTTTAAAAAAGATGTAGGAATTGAAACTCCTAAGATGAAGTCATCTTCTAAAAAACCGACAAGACAATCTGCTGCAGACATGGTTTCCACTAAAACAACTAGTGTAGAACCTAATCAACAGAAAGTCTGGTCATTAAAGGAGATAGAAGCTATGTCTGTACAAGAGTTTGATAAGCATGAAGTTGCAATATCAGATGCTATGCAGAAAGGGCTTATATCACAGTAATTATTAAATTTAACTTAACAGGAGAAAATCATGGCTCAATTTTTTGAACCGGGTACTGATACAAATGCAAACTTTGCAAACTCTGTAAGTGGACAAACTAATAGTTTCTTCCTACCTTCGGT
>Ga0307488_10003574_pt1 | contig 12964 bp, 22 predicted proteins | sample SB02metaG_FD_202248 | JGI IMG/M metagenome (GOLD analysis project Ga0307488, IMG submission 202248) | Sea-ice brine microbial communities from Beaufort Sea near Barrow, Alaska, United States - SB 0.2 | ecosystem: Environmental > Aquatic > Marine > Coastal | place: USA: Alaska | collected...
GTGAAAGCAAGATCACCTTGACACCCATGGGAGCAGAGAGGGCGGCTGATGTATCGTTAACTATCGGCGCTGAAGATTGGTTGGCTGATCCTCCCCCCCATTGGGACAGTTATGAAGACATAGTGACTCAGATCAAATATGAGTATGACTATGACCCAACTGAAGATAAGTATCATTCAGAGGTCTTCTTTAATAACCATGAGGCGATTCAGCGTTATGGTGGCGAGCGATCAAAGATCAATATTAGCCTGCCCGGTGTATCGTCTGATCAGTTCGGAAGAGGGGCCGGCGATGTATACGCTGAGTTCCTCCCACCTTCACAGCGAATATTTAATATACTCTCTAATCCTCTGAGAGTTTGGCGCGGTTCAGTCGGCACAGGTAAGAGCGCTTTCTTAGATCTTGGCTCATACGTTCAATGCTCATCACCTCATCTTAGAGGGTATGGAGATGACTATGGAGTGACTGATGGGATAGCCATGATTCGCTCGATTCATCAAGAGCTCATGAGTGAGGGATGCGATCTTGAACTATTAACCACCGGACTCTCACCGGTCGCTTGGAATGCAACGGCCACAGTCGCAACCATACCGACCACAACCACCGTCACAGTCAACACAGACGACTATTCAGAAAGCGGGATCGATGATGTCTCATTCTTTAGAACTGGTGATCTTGTCGATTATCTGCCTAACGGTGATCATGATTCAGGAACACTTGGATTAGAGATTCAATCAATCAGCGGTAACACTATAACATTCACAGCGGCTCATAGTCTCACTGTCACCGGTGGAACTCTTGAACCGACCACATATGCTAACGCAAGCGCAACACATAGGCTTGATGCTTATTTAGCAAACTCATCAGATGTGATAAACTCAAACATAGAAGCTCAGGAGTTCAGTTGATATGCCAACTAAAGTAGAATTAGAGACAAGAATAGAAGATCTCAATCATCAGATAAGACGGCTTGAACGCTCAGTCAATCAAGCGCGGCTTGATGTTAAAGAGTTACCGACAGCCGCCTATAATCGGTTTGAGACTCCGGCACTATCAGACAAGATCCATCAAGCAATCGTTAGGGCATGGGCTGAGTTTGAGGAGGTCGTCGTTGATCCCTCACCACGAATCAATCTCTATATCAAGAGTTCACAGGGTATCGGTTGGAGTTGGGAAGAGGACTATATACGCAATGGGCAGTTTGCATGGTGTGGAGCTTTCGCGGCGTGGTGTCACACTGCCGTCAAGTACGACATAAGAAAAAAGATCTTTCCATCATGCTATCGGATGTATTCGAATTGGGGCCAGACCTCGCGAAAGATCGCAAGTCAGAAGGTTCAGCCTGGTGACATCGTGGTTGTCTATACTTCCAAGCGATCAATGCAGGGTGATCACATTACTCTATGTGTTGATTCCTCGACCATTGAAGAGGGCTACATCACCACCATCGAGGGTAACGCACATGGTGAACTCGGTGATGGGACCAATGGTGAGGGAGTAATCAAGCGCCAAAGAACTATCAATGAGTTCGCTCATGTATACAGGCTATTAGCTGATGACTTCGATGAGTGAACAGCAAGCTAAACTACTAGACAAGGCAGGTGGCCGCAAAGCCCTTGCTTTCTATACCACGCTCGGGTGCTGCCTACTGTTGGCCCTACTCGATAAAGCACACACTGAAGTGTTAGGCTTGATTGATACTCTCTTCTTTATATATGCCGGCGCTAATGTGATGAGCAAGCGCAACGCACAAACATCAACCGAGGTAAAAAAAAATGAGCAAACTATTAGTAAGTAACCCGGCAAGCGCCGGTCAGATCGTCGCTTCATATAACGCTTCAAGCGTCAATGATACAGATTGGCACACTCTATCAAGTAATGAGTTCTATGATACAATCACAGGGACACAGTTGGCCGATGGTCTTCAGTTTGCTTTTGTAAATGTTACGAGTTCATCAACCTCAGCACTCACACACCTCAAGCTAAGAGCGGCAGGCGGTGCAGGTGATGGGAAGACAAACACTGACGGCATCCTCTCGATCTTGGGTCAGTTCTCTGTTGACGCTCAAGCTCTATCAGGCGGCGCTGATGTCACCTCAATTGCTTATGCTAAAGGTGCAGGCGGTGACACTGTTGTCATTACTGCCGGCTTCAACCGATAAGGAGAGATCATGGCTATTAAAGCAGATACATTTACAGGCGGCGGCGGCGGTGCGGTTGATTCAGTCAATGGTCAGACCGGTGTTGTTGTTGTAAGCGGTGATGACATTGCGGCAGACCATACAGCGTCTAACTATACAGCGGCTAATGCTAACGTAGATGGTCACCTCTCAGGCATTGATACAAAGCTCGGAACACTTGCAACCGGTCTCACTTATCAAGGCGCTTTCAATGCGACCACCGGCGCTCCATCAATCGCCAATTCTTCACAGGGTGATCTTTATGTGATTAGCGTGGCCGGTACTATTTACGGTCAGACCTGGGCAGTTGGTGATCATCTCCTTATCAATGCTGACATGGGCGGTTCAGTTGATAACGCTAAGATTGATAAGATTGATAACACCGATCAAGTAACCAGCGTCAATACTCAGACCGGTGCGGTTGTGTTAAGCGGTAACGATCTAGCGGCTGATCACTCAGCGTCTAACTACACAGCGGCCAACGCTAACATTGACGGCCATCTCAGCGGTATTGATACCAAGTTTGGCACGTTAGGCACAGCGAGCACAGCGGCCTCAACCGACTTCTTACAGGTCTCCAATAATCTCAGCGATCTAAACAACGCGACTACAGCTAGATCTAATCTAGGTTTAGGCACAGCGGCCACCTCTGCAAGCACCGACTTCTTAGCATCTACTGCTGGCATTGATGATCTCTCAGACGTTACTATCACAGCAGCTGCAAATGGTGAGGTGATCAGCTATAATGGCTCAGCTTGGGTAAATAGTGCAGCCTCAGCGGGTTCACTCGCAGGCTTATCAGATGTGACAATCACAGCGCCTGCCTCTAGTGAATACCTCAGATATAATGGCTCAGCGTGGGTAGATGCAGCGCTGAGCATAGCAGACGATACATCACCACAGCTTTCAGGTGATCTTGATACAAACGGCAATGCAATCACATCAGCATCTAATGCAAATGTTTCTATAAACCCTGATGGTACAGGTGACATCAGCATAGGCGCTGATCTTATCCCTGATGCTGACGCGACGCACACTATAGGTGATGAAGATAACCGCTATATCTCAACCTATTCAGACCTCAACGGCGCTATTAGATTCAAAGCTAAGAACGCTCAAGGCGCACAGATCACCAAGGGCCAAGCGGTCTACATCAGCGGTGTAAGTGGCACAGTCCCAGAGGTTCAGCTTGCAAGGGCAAACAGCGCTTCAACTATGCCGGCCTTCGGTCTTGTCTATGCGACAGCTAACGCGGCGGCTGATGTTGAGATTGTGACATTTGGCAATCTCACAGACTAAGATACAACCACCTATTCATTATCAGCCAATGATACAGTGTTTATCAGCGCGGCTACGGCCGGAGCTTTGACTAATACAGCTCCAACCGGTGAGACTAATCTAATTCAGAATATCGGTCGAGTTGTTAGGGCTGACGCTTCGGCAGGCATCATCAAGGCAGGCGGCGCGGGTCGATCCAATGCGACACCTAACCTCGATGATGGAAAGATCTTTTTAGGCAATGGATCAAACCAAGCGGTCTCAACTGCATTATCAGCGGTCAATCTTTCATCGTTTAACAATGATAGTGGATTCATTACCTCAGTAGCCTCAGCGAGTGAGACTGTTGAGGGCATCATTGAGATCGCGACTAACGCTGAAGCCGCCGCCGCGACCGCGACTGATAAAGCGCTTGTACCTTCTAATATTGCCTCGCTCGATCTTAGCGATATGGATAACACGACGAGCGGCTTTATTGCTGATCTAGCAGAAGATACGACACCACAGCTCTCTGGGCCGCTTGACGTTAATGGTCAAGACATTGTTTCAGTCTCAAACGGAGACATCGAGGTTGACCCAAACGGCACAGGCTCATTTAAAATCAAGGGCAATGCGACAAGTGGCAGCGGTCGAATCGTTTTAAACTGTGAGCAGAATACACATGGTATAACGCTAAAAGGGCCACCTCATAGCGCGGCGGCTAGCTACACTCTGACATTTCCAAACACAGATGGCACAGCCGACCAAGTATTAAAGACCGATGGATCAGGCGCACTTGATTGGGTCGATCAAGCTAGCGGCGGCGGTGGGTGGACTTACTCAGCGATAACCGCTGATCCTGCCAACGCTCAAGCGTCATATCACTACTCATGCACAGGTACATTCACAATCACGCTACCGACAAGCGGAGTGAGCGCAGGCGCTGAGATTAGAGTAAAGAACATGGGTACAGGTACAATCACCATAGATCCTCAAACATCAACAATTGATGGGTCTACTACTGACTATGTGATGGATGTGCAATATTCAGCAATCACGCTTGTCTCAACTGGAACAAATTGGGAGATTATCTGATGAGTCATAATACAATCGCAGTTAATAATTATAGTCCAGATATTACTAGCGACATTGCTTTATCAAGCTCAGTTTCGTTTGCAGTTTTTGGTAAGGGAGAAACGTCTGCTTATTCTAATAGTCCTGCCACAGGCCTAGCCACAAATGATCAGTTTTATTTTTATGATACTACACCGATCAACAATATTACGGGCCTGACATTCTCTACTACTAACAACTGGAGTACGCAGTTTACTCTTCCCGCAGGTCAATACATTGTACAATGGTCATTTCATTTAGAATACACTGCTACAGGTTGGTACTCACATCTCAATCTAAAACAATCTAGCACTATCGTTGGGACCTGTGCGATCGGTGAAACATCCGACGCAGAACAATCGAACGGTTGGGGAATTGCGTATATAGCGCCTACGTCAAACACTACCTATGATTTTGAGCTTGGAGGTGTCGCAAACATTGACACAGTAGCGAATCAAGGCACTACACCGAGCGAGTATGGTGCCTTCTACATTTGGAAAGTGGCTGACTGATGAGCCATAATTTAATTAATGTAAATAGTCAATCGCCAGACAGAGTTGGTGATATTACAGCAGTCGTTGACCCATTCAGCTTGGCGGGTGCAGTATCTGAAATTACCCATGGTGCTAGCTCAAACAATGCAAGCGTTGGTGATTATGCTCAGATAATTTGGGGCGCTTATTGCAATAGTGTTAGAGTAACTAGCACATTCGATTTCAAGCTCGCAGACTCAAGAGCAATCAAAAGTAATAACAATTATTTTATGGGCGTGACATTAAAAGAGGTCGGCTATTACTATGTTGAGGCAGTGATGAAGTTTATTTGTACAGGCACTGAGTATGCAATTGTGCAGATCGTAAATGCGTCAAATAACGCTGTAGGACCTAAAGCATATTACGGTGAACAGACGAGACAGACGATCTATCCGTCGACTATCCACGCAGTGATTAATAATCAATCTGTCAACTCAGCTTATTATTTTCGAGTTCAAGCACTCAGTGGAACCGTCGGACAGCCTACGATAAATTACGGCTCATCATATTTTAAATGTATTAAACTATAGGATCTAAACAATGTTTATTAAATGCTCAGTAGAACAATCCTTAAGCGTTGGCGACTTGGTACAATACGACACAGCTCAAGATAAATGGCTTGCGCTCACTTCGTCAGCGGCTATGCCTTGGGGTGTTGTAGTTTCAACACCAACAGCCGATGAAACAGAGGGCAGCTCTTTATATTTGGCGCGGGTGCAATTTGCAGGGAGTTGTCTTGCTAAAGCGTCAAGAGATGTACCCACTCAGGGCGGTTGTCTGTCCGTTGAGGTTGGTGGAGTCTATGTCAATGCAGATGGCGACTGCGGACTAGTAGCACCCGCTAGCTATAGTCAAGCGCCGCGCTTAGCAACAAATCTAGTCTTAGTGCATATCAGATGATTGATCAACTATTAGCGCACAGAGACGCGATCCCATACGCTTTAGCCGTTGGCTGTATCGTGCTAGCCACAGCTATGGGCTATCTACTAGCAGACAAAGACCCCGCTCAAGTGTGCGCTGAATATGTGGTCAAGGTCGAACGTCTCCAAAAGCAGATTGACGAACTAACACTAGAGCTAACCGAGTGTAAAGCTAAGGGCGCGGGTCAGACTGCTATTGATTGTCAGACTAAGATTAAGGTCTCGGTCTCCAAGGCGCTGAAAGACTATAGAGAGGTCGTGTGTAGTGACTAGCTTTCTCTCACTACTCCTCATCATGCTACCCCTCAAGCCTGCTGACTTCCCTGCCAACATGGTTTGGATGGGCCAAGGTCTTGAACCTGTCGCAACGATCAAGGTTAAGAAAGGTCATGTCATTGGTCGAACTTCCATCTTGATCACTCCCTATGAGTTCATCAGGCTTAAGAGCGCGGTTGAAGGCAGTGATGATCTTTGTACCTGGGCAGTTGATGAGGCTGTCGAAAGCTGCCTCAACTCAATGAAAGAGGCGACTGATCGAGCGACTGATCGAGAGACTAATGACACTGAACTCATCAAGGCTTATGAGACTAGACTGAATGTCACCGAGAAGAGCTTGATCAAACTAGAGAGACATAATAAAATTATGTTATATGTCGCCGGCGGCCTTGCTTTGGTCGCAAGCTCTACAACCGCTCTCTTGATATGGGGTAAATGATGGATATGTCAGCTGTTGACCTTGGAACCTTAGCCGCGTTTATCGGCATTTTTTTTAAGATGCAGAGTGACAAGGCCGTGGCCGCTGAAGAGCTAGGCCGGATGAAGCAACAGATCAAGAGCCTAGAAACTAGGGCGGGGCGGGTTGATGGTAAGTTAACCGAGATCGATGAGAAGCTCTCCCTAATGATGGCCGCTATTGCCCGGCTTGAGAGTCAGATGACTATGCTAGTCAGTCAAGGCTAGGCCTTGGCGAGTTCAACTAGCTTATAGTAAGCGCTCCAATCATCAGCCTCCATATATCGAATCGTCCTCTGACATTCATGCTGATGTTTGTCCTCCATCGAGCAGGCTTGACGCACTGTCTCAACAAAAGCGGGCTCATGTAATCGAGGCCCATAGAATGATGGAGGTGCATCTTCAAGTACTGGGTACTCTGCAATAGTTGACGCGTGAATGGCTTCGATAAAGTCCTCTCTGTCATCTTCCCACCATCTCTCGATCCAGCTCCAAGATGATCTCACTGATCTATGAATCACGAACTTATAGAAGAACGCCTCAAGCTCATCAGGGCTCATACTTGCGACCTCTTCACCCTGCCTCTTAGCCACACTGTTCACAGCCTCAACTGAGATGCTATGTTCTTCTACGATCTCCCAAAAGCTCTCCTCTGAATCAAACTTATAGAGGGGCTCAGCTTTGGGTTGAGGTGGATCAATCTTGGGTTGAGGTGGATCAATCTTGGGTTGAGGTGGAGCAGGTGGAGCGGCTACCGGTTGAGGAGGTCTTGACGCTTGTCTCCGTGGTGATCTGCTCGGAGGTGCTTTGAGTTCTTCACCAAGTGACTCGGCACTAATAGCGGCTCTCTCATCATCGCTCATGTCTGTATTGTCTGCGATCTCATCAGCGCTATAGATACCAGATACAGCGTCCGGATAAGTGGCACGAAGACCCATAGTCAAGACTCGACTCCTCAACATCTGAAGCGGCATCTGCTGCCAATTGCGATTACGAGTGAGACCTTGAGCAGTGGCCATTTCGATGGTGTATGTATACTCATGTACAATCTCAGGCGGCTCGTCAGCGCGTGTGAAGTGCATAGTGCAATGGTCAACAGACCAGCTGACAGTACGCCACCAACGGACAAGACCGGAACGTCTACAGATACCCGCCATGGCATCAGCGCCAAGTGATGGCTTACCTTTAAGACAATAAGACTGAGTTGAGACGAGACCCATGTCACCGCCGAAGTGACCACCAAAAGCGGCATGACACTTAAGCAGGTCAGCCGGTCGATTGTCATCAAGTAGCGTCGCGATCTCTTTGGCTTCTTCTAGATTCTTTGGAATATATATTGAGTTCATAATGTGCTCCTTACTCGATGATCATGTCAGGTGTTGATGGATACTCGGGATATTGTCGAGCGCTGATTGTGTCCCTCTCCCAATCAACAGGGTTAGAGGCGCACCATGCGACAATCTCGGACCGTTTATGATTTGGCCAACTTCCACCGGTCAACTGATAGGCCTGATAAGGTGAAAGTTTAGAGATAATAGTATTAGCGCAATACTCGGCCGGGGGTAGCTCCCCATGATCAGCGAGGAACATCATGATAGTAGTGAAGGCGACTAGAGCGGCGAAGCCCCATCCTATATCTTGTGCGATTCTTTGGTCAGGTGTCATGTCGGCATCCTTTGTCAGTGTGTCAGTTATTGTTTGGCAGCTTTCGCCGCTTCTTGGTCAAGTTCTTTGCTCAGTTCTTCTTCGTATTGTCTAACGTCGTCATTGTCAGATGTGGTCTCTCTTTCAAGCTGATCTCTGAGGTGTTTAGTTCTCTCCATATATTGAATCATCTCGTACTCAGTCATTGTTTCCTCTCCTTGGTGCTGTTAAGAAGTCAGAGGCGGTGAAGTAGTCAGCTGATCCACAGAGGATATTTGCGGCAACTGCTAATCTCTCAGCAAGATCTTGGCTTGGTCTAACGTGGTTATTGATGATCTTTGATAGATAGCTGGGCTGTATCTCACATAGTCGAGCAAGCACGTTGAGCTTGACCATCTCCTTGAGGCTCTGCTGTTTGTATTTCTTCATGTCTTTCTCCTTTGTCGATGCCAGTGATTGAGCATGACGATTATCATCTATAAAACACCATGTCAAGAAAACTTGTGTATAAATAAAACTGTAGACAGTAAAACTTATAGATGATAGATATCAGCCTTCACTATATGACAAAGGAGCTGACATGAAAGAGTATGAAGCGCGCGTCTCTATACTAAAGAGGACTGATCTAACCAACGCTGATAAAGTTGTGATGATGGCGATCTTGATGACGATGGATTGGAAGACATGGAAGAACCGAACAAGTCACGCGGCACTAGCCAGGCTCACCGGTCGCAATCGAGGAAACATCAATAAGAACGTTAAGAAGCTAGAGAACCTTGGGATCATTAAGCGTGATTGGTACTCATCAGCAAACAGATGTAAGAGTCCTGTCATGTCTATCCAAAAGGATCAATTGGCGGGCCCAACTCTTGATGAGAATGAGAGAGAGGATCGAGGGTCTCGACCGTTTCCTAGGGAAACAGAAGTGTCTCCTAAGGAAACGAAGGTGATTCCTAAGGAAACGGAGGTGATTCCTAGGGAAACGGAGGTGATTCCTAGGGAAACAACTGGGGTTTCCTTAGAACGACACATATCAATAACTAATAATCAACTCTCTTATCAATCTAATATCAATCCATGGGGAGTACCAAGTGCTCACCTCTGGGGAGATGAATTGAGAGAACAGAATGAGAGAGTATTGAGAGAGAGAAAAGAGGCTGACAAATGAAAAGCATAGCTGACGGACTACAAGACATCTTACCTCACCTTGAAGCTCTTAAAGAGATCGCTCGACAGAAGAGAGAGTCAGGCAACCTCAAAGAAAGGACACCTCTTCAAAACTTCAAACATCTAAACTCAATGAACCTTGAGGAGCTTGGTCATGTCTTTCCATCATCGGCAAGGTTTGAATGTAAACCTCTTCCATACTGTGGCCGGTGCGCTGAGGGATTCAGCTACACTATCGACAGCTTCGGAAATAGAACCGCTCAGATCTGTGAGTATTGTGAGAGACCACGGCGACGAATGAAGCGCATTAATGATCTATCTTTACCAGCTGATTCTTTTGGTATGCACTTGAATCGTTATGAGTGGGACAGCTCAGAGCAGAGACATCGCATTGATAAGCTGTTGAGCTGGATGAAGTATCGAGAGGGGAGAGAGACTCAACAGTCACCAAGCGTTTATCTATGGGGTAGACCTGGCAACGGTAAGACCTCACTGCTCTATGCTCTCGCTAAGGAAGCAGTATGGAACGACTTCAGAGTTGAGTACACATCTCATTCAAAGCTGATCGAGAAGATCAAGAGAAGCTACTCAGGTAATCAAAACAGTCCTCTTGATTCCTGGCTTGACCGGAAGTCTCTGCTTCTCTTTGATGAACTTGGAGGTGTTGGAGGTGCTGCCAATCAGACCGCTTGGTTTAAAGCACAGACAGCAGACATCATTCAAAAGATGTATGAGAGATGGGCAAGCGGTCAACTCTCTATCGTGATCACTACTAACCTCACTCCTCAAGAACTGTATAAAGCGATCGATCAAAACACAGCGGTCTTCTCTCGACTTCAAGCGATGTTCAGTCAACCGGTTGAGATGGTTGGACAGGATCGAAGGGCGAGCGATAGTGCGCTTGCTTCATGGGGGATCAGATAGTTCTTGCAACCAAGATCACTCTGACTCATCCTACTAAACCGGCTTGTTTACTTTTTACGGTCTAACAATCAACCTTTTAAACCTTCAAGCCGGACTTTATTGTTGACACTGTATAACATGACGTGTTTAGATGACCCTTCACTGAGAAAGGGTATACAATGAAAGTGCAGGCAAACTTTAGAATCAAGCAGGACACTCTTGATTATCTTAAAGCTATTGGGAAAGCTGAGGATAGAACAGTCTCATATCTTCTCAATAAGGCCATTGAGTATGTCATCGAAAAGCATCAAGCAGCTCCAACAGGAGATCAAGCAAGCCTCGAAATATTACGCCTTCTGGGATCAAAATCGAAGGAAGCTACCGAACGCAGCACAAACGGCTGATTACTTCGCCGGGCGATTAGCCAAACTAAGAAAGGAACTAAATGACAAGCGTCAACAAAGTGACATTGATGGGGAGATTGGGAGCTGATCCCGAGGTCAAGCAAGCCGGAGGTACTAGTCTTTGCTCGATACGAGTAGCTACCTCTCAAAGCAAGATGGGTACTAACAACCAATGGATTGAAGAGACCGAGTGGCACACTGTCAAAGTTTGGGGAGATAGCGCCAATAACTTGGCTAAGCGAGCGAGGAAAGGGACCTTGATTTACATCGAGGGCGTTCTGACTTCTAACACCTATCAAGAGAAGACCTATTGGGAGATCAAGAGCAGACACTGGAAGATCGTCACCGATGGGGTGAAGCGAGAGGGTCAAGGCGGTGGTGGTTATCAGTTGATGCCACCTGAGAAGCAAAACCAATGGTCACAGCAGGCGCAACCTAAGAGCCCTTGGGGCTGATAGTAAACTGACAAAGGGTTACTGACATGAAGAGACAACGCAAGCGTAAGCCGACCAAGGCAAAGACGACAATCAAGACACAGATTGTTGAGAACCTTAGAAAAGGTATGACCATTAAGGCCGCCGCCTTGCTCGCTAGCATCTCAGAAAAGACATTCTACAATTGGCGAGATGCTGATGAAGTATTCTTAAAGCAATGTGAAGAGGCGGTGAGATTCGCTGAGGCTGTCATGCTTGAGCGTATCAGACAGCTCGGCTTGGACAATAATCGTGGCAGAGTCACTAGCAATCCCCTTGAGGATGGCTCTTCAAACGAAGCCCAGGTGATATGGACAGTTCAAGCGCCAGAGATGGATCAAGTTCTAGAGGATATCTACAAGGCTAAGATTGATAAACTAGAGAAGGAGCTAGATACATGGGCTGAGCTTGTGGATGATCTTCATGAGCGGATTGACCGCCATCATAAGCTGATTGATCACTTCTTAGGCTAAGATGATAAAGGGTACCTAGATGAATCTTAAGCACCTCAAAGCAAGGGTCAATCAATGTGATCTCATCGCTACACTATCACCATGCCCCCGGCGCAAGGTCGGTGCGCTCATCATTGATCCTCAGTCTAACTCAATAGTTAGCGAGGGATATAATGGGACACCGAGGAACTCATCAAGAGAGCTCTGTGGCGGGGTACACTGCGAGCGACAATCAAGGTGTATCGAGAGCGGCACTCGAAATGATGTGGGTTGCCACCATGCTGAGATCAATGCAATCCTTAACGCAACGAGAACCGGTCACTCTACTCTGGGCGCTTGGCTAGTCAGCTCCTGTGATCCTTGCTTGATGTGCGCTAAAGCAATTCACCACGCCGGTATAGTTACCGTCTATTCTCCTCACAGCATTGATAGTGATCATCGGGACGGTCTCGACTATCTAGCAGAGAATAAGGTGAACTTAGAATCAACTGACACACTGACAAAGGAACTGACATGACTGAAGAAGAGGCGAGGATCCATCGTCGAGAGTATGGGAAAAAGAGAAGGGCTGAGGAGAGTCCAGAGGAGAGAGAAGAGCGCTTGGCTTATCATCGAGAGTACGCAAGAAAGAGGAGAGCCAATGAGACTCCAGAGCAAAGAGAAAAGCGCTTGGCTTATGAGCGAATTAGGATGAACAGAACAAGAGCCAATGAGACTCCAGAGCAAAGAGAAGAGCGCTTGGCGTATCAAAGAGAATACGAAAATCGAAAAAGAGCCAATGAGACTCCAGAGCAAAGAGAAGAGCGCTTGGCTAAGCAGAGACAAAGATGTAAGAAGTATTACAGAGAGAATAAATCATGATGTACAACTTGTTCAATGATGGGATCGGTTCAGTAGAACTCATAGACTCTATGGGTACAGACAAGACCGCTGTTGATGCGGCGCGGGTCAGCTTTCTCAGAGACGACACAGAGAAAGACCTGACAGAGAAAGATCAGCGGCTGATTAAGTTCCTCACAGCTCATCGGCACACTTCACCCTTTGAGCATATGGCAGCTACCTTTAGGCTAACTGTCCCGCTGTTCGTTAGATCTCAGATCATGAGACATAGGACTTTCTCTTACAATGAAGTAAGCCGCCGCTATACTTCTGAGAACATTCAACTGTGGAGACCAAAGGAGTTGAG
>Ga0307488_10003575_pt1 | contig 12963 bp, 13 predicted proteins | sample SB02metaG_FD_202248 | JGI IMG/M metagenome (GOLD analysis project Ga0307488, IMG submission 202248) | Sea-ice brine microbial communities from Beaufort Sea near Barrow, Alaska, United States - SB 0.2 | ecosystem: Environmental > Aquatic > Marine > Coastal | place: USA: Alaska | collected...
GCCGCGCCGACGAAGAAACCAGCGACGGTCACGTTAGACTGGTAATCGGAGGTATCAAGCCAGCCGACCTTATCGGCAATGGTCATATTAAAGCTGCGGTAACCGGCTTCAACCCCAACCTTAACCAACATACTGGTAGGTAATGGCGCAAACCAAGTGCCCTTGACGTTCCAATCGGTGATGTTGGAATCGCCCAGTGGCAAGGTACTCAGTTCGCCACCGAGCTTGACACCGACACCTGGAATCGTGGCCGCTGCACTGACATAGGCCATCGGGATAATGGTCGCCGATGGGAACAGGACTTCTTTGGTCTGCTGTGTTCCATTGATCACACCGGTCGCTGAGAAACCGCCCAGCAAGGCGCGGAAATTCACACCCAAATCGATATCGACGACCGGGATTGGCAAGCCAATGGTCAGGCCCAGGTCAACATGAGTCAAATCGAGTGAGGAATCAACCTTGCCGCTGGCCGCGAATTCTTCACCCAGGATGGATTCGGTAAAGGTTACCGTGTTGCTACCATCCAGCACCAGGTTTTCAAACTTAAGCTTAACATCGGGCAATATCGGCAAAGAGATTTTTGCCCAGCCGTAAAACCCGTTCTGAGCTTCCATACCCAGACCGAAGGGCGCGGCACCAGTCGCTTGCGTGCCGACCAGATCAAAGGTGCCGTCGATGAAAGTACTGTCATCGGCCAGCGAGCTCAAATTGTAACCCGCGCCGGCATCGATCGACATCAGGACTTTGGCGGATGCAGCAGGCACAGCGAGCACCATCACGGCAGAAACGATCCATTTATTCATTGTGTATTCCTCTCATTTTAACTCAGGTAGCCATTCAGTATGGACTAATGTAAAAAACTTACCGGTTTCTGGCAATGGCCGAAGCCCGACCCGTTCTCAGTTTGTGCAAAAAAAGTTGGGTATTTAGAATTCAACGCCAATGCGGCGTCCGACCTCGATGTAACTCTCGACCACATTGCCCAATCCTTGCCGAAACCGATCCTTGTCCATCTTCTCCATGGTTTTGCCATCCCACAGGCGGCAACCATCGGGCGAGAATTCATCGCCTAAGACCACCCGGCCGTCAAACACGCCGAACTCCAGCTTATAATCGACCAAGATCAGGTCGCCGGCGGCGAACAGCTTTTTCAGCACCTCATTGACCTTAAACGTCAATTCTTTCATTTGGGCGATCTGTTCGCTCGTGGCCCAGCCAAAGGTCAGGATATGGAAATCATTGATCATCGGATCATGCAGTTCGTCGTTCTTGAGAAAAAACTCAAAGATCGGCGGATTCAGTTCCATCCCTTCGACCACGCCCAGGCGTCGTACCAGGCTGCCTGCTGCCCGATTGCGCACCACACATTCAACCGTCAGCATCTTTAGATTGCGCACCAGCGATTCGTGATCGGACAATAGGCGCACGAAATGTGTCTCTATTCCGGCTTCCTGTAACTTCTGCATTATGAAGGCATTAAACAGGTTATTGACCCGACCCTTGTTGTCGAGCAGTTCAACTCGTTCACCGTCAAACGCGCTGGTATCGTTTCTAAATTCGAGAACCATTAGGTCTCTATCGGCAGTGGTATGAACTGTTTTCGCCTTGCCAGCATAAAGTACGCCTGTTTTTTCCATGGTGACTCCTCATGTTTTATTCAATCTGGTCGCGTCTTAGCGGGGTGGCGGAGACTGACCCAATCACACCCGTCTTGCTGCGTTAACATTTCAATTTCTGTGTTATGGCCGTCCAGCTCCGGCAATAGGGTTGCTATCGCCAGGGCCGGATCATTATTGTGTTCGCTGATATGGGACACCAACACCCGCTCAAGATTTGCATGGCTGACGCTTTTCAGTAATTGCGCCGCCTGGTCGTTGCTCAGATGGCCAAAATCGCCTCCGACGCGGCGCTTCAGGCTCGGTGGGTAAGGGCCATTGCGCAACATATCCGGATCGTGATTGCATTCCAGCATCAACAGCTGGCAGTCTCGATAGGCCTGGTGAACGTGGTTAGTGAGCGAGCCCAGATCGGTCAGCAGGCCAAAGCGCAAGCCCTGATGATGAAACACGAATTGCGCCGGCTCGGCGCTGTCGTGCGGCACGGTCACCGGCTCGATGTCCAGTGCGCCGATGGCAATCCGGTGGGACGGGTGAAAGGTCCGCGCCGTCGCCACTGGCCGTTTAAAATAGCGCGCCGTGCCATGGGTCGACCAGAGTGGGATGCCATAGCGGTTAGCCAGCATCGGTGCACCCTTAAGATGATCGGAATGCTCATGGGTTACCAAGATGCCGGCCAGACTGGCCGGATCGACGCCGCGATTCCTCAGTCGCCCCTCTATATCTTTCAGGCCAAAGCCGCAATCAACCAGGATGGTGGTATCGGCCACCTGAACCAGGGTTGCATTGCCCTTGCTGCCACTACCGAGTGACGCGACCCGCATAATCAGCTCTGGTTCTGAAAGTGAGCATGGAGTTTGCTCAGAATCGACTCGGATTGATTCAGATCGGGAATTTCATCTCCCACCCCTTCGACGACGACCAGCGTTTCAGAGCCCTGTGGAATCAACAACAGAAAAAGCTCGTCTTTCTTGCCCGCAAACAATTTGGCCAGGAAGCCCGGTTTTTGGCTCTTATCGGTCATGACAAAGCGGTATTTCGACCGGTCTTTATCCAGATTGGTATAGCCCAGTTCCGTCAAGGCGGTATCGACCAGTTCCCAGGCGGTGCTGGTTTCTCGGTTAAAGCGCAAACTGGAATTACCCAAACTGTCGGTCATTTTGACAACCAATAATGCCCCGTCTTGCTCAGACGGCGCATCGATGGATAGGGCCGAGACCAATCTGGGTATTACCGGCGCTGCCAAAATTGCGGAATCGGGCGCATCGACCGGGATTGGGTACCAATCGCCAGCGGTGTTGTCCGGCGCCTGATAATGAATTACCTGAGTATTGCCGCCACAGGCTGAAAGTGTCAGCCAGACCGATAGCCATAGGGTGGTTCGAATAAAACGCATCAATTAAATAATTCCCGATTCCATCATGGCCTGAGTAACGGCTTCATGATACCGACCGTCCAAGGGCACCAGCGGCAAACGAATGCCATCTGGGATAAGACCCATAAGGTGCAGCGCCCACTTAACGGGTACTGGATTGGCCTCAACAAACAGCTTCTGATGCAGCGGCTGAAGCGACATATTAAGCCGTTCAGCCAATTCGCGGTTACCGGCTATGGCAGCCTGACACATGCTGGCCATCGCCTTAGGCGACACATTAGCGGTCACCGAAATATCACCCTGACCGCCGGCCAACATCAGTTCCGTTGCAGTGCCATCATCGCCGCTGTAGACGGCAAAGCCTTCTGGGACATGGGCAATAAGATATTTGGCCCGTTCAAGATCGCCAGTTGCTTCCTTGATGCCAACTATGTTCGGCACCTGCGCCAGGCGCAGGACAGTTTCGGGCAACATATCACAGGCGGTCCGACCTGGCACATTATAGAGGATCTGCGGTATATCGACCGATTCTGCGATCTTCTTAAAGTGCTGATAAAGGCCTTCCTGCGAAGGCTTATTATAGTAGGGCGTCACGATCAGCGCCGCACTGGCCCCAACCCGCTTGGCCGCTGCCGTTAAATGGATGGCTTCTGAGGTTGAATTGCCACCGGTTCCGGCAATCACCGGGATACGCCCCTGGCACTTACCGACGGTATATTTAATTACCTGCTCATGCTCCGACATATCAAGCGTCGATGACTCGCCGGTGGTGCCCACTATCACAATGGCGGCGGTACCGTTTTCGATATGAAATTCAATTAGATTATCGAGACTGTCCCAGTCGATGGACCCGTCTGAAAACATCGGAGTAACTAAAGCAACCAAACTGCCGGTGATCATAGAATAGATTCTCTTCAAGATATTGGATTAATGGTACTTTTCCGTCTGGGTCAGAACAACCTAAAAACTGGAAAATATTAAAATATGCGTCATACTGATACTTAATCTGCAAAAAACAATACTAATAAGCTCGATCAAATCATATTTATGACCAGACGGAGATTCTACTATGCTTAAAGTAGGGGATTACGTGCCAGATTTTACAGTCCAGGCCACTAGCGGTAAAAATGTGCAATTAGAAGCCCTAAGAGGCCATCAAATTGTCATTTATTTTTACCCGAAAAACAATACGCCGGCGTGCATTATAGAAAACCAAGACTTTGCGGCTAATTATTCCCGTTTCCGAGACCAGAACACCCTTATATTCGGTGTCAGTCGAGACTCGCTCGACAGTCATGAGAGTTTTAAAAAGTCCCAAGCCCTGCCGTTTGAGTTGATATCAGACCCAGACAGCACCCTGTGCACCCTTTTTGAGGTGCTAAAAGAAAAGCAGCTGTTTAATAAACCCATTACCACCTTGGCCCGCAGTACCTTTTTGATCAACCATAACGGTCGCTTAATCAAGGCTTGGCGCGACGTAAGCATCAAAACGCATGTGCACGAAGTGATCGACTATGTTGAGCGCTACCATAACAAAATTACCGCAGCACTGGCCACTGCCCAACCACCCGAAAATAGCTAGGCTGGCCGTTAGCGCCGGTAATCGGCTTAGGCATCCTCGTCTGAAACATGGATTAATACCGAATTACTGGGCCAGGCATTAATAATGGCCTTTACCAGGGTCGCCAAGGGTATAGCAAAGAATATTCCCCAGAAGCCCCAGATGCCGCCAAAAATCAGCACAGACACAATGATAGCGACCGGGTGCAGGTTGACCGCCTCGGAAAACAACAGTGGCACCAAGACATTACCGTCCAATATCTGAATGACCAAATAGGCCATTAACACCCAATAGAGCTGCGGCCCGAAACCCCACTGAAATAAGCCAATGGCAAAAACCGGGATGGTCACTACTGTGGCGCCTATATAGGGGATCAAGACGGAAAAGCCGATTAATACCGAGAGCAGCGCAGCATAGTCTAGACCGAGCAACTCAAGGGTCACAAAAGAGGCACTGCCTACTATTAATATTTCGATCACCTTGCCGCGGATATAGTTGGCAATCTGTTGATTCATCTCCAGGGCGATCTGATTCATCAGGCGACGCTGCTCCGGTAAGATCGACTTAAAGGTGAGCCAGAGCTGTTCGCGATCTTTGAGGATAAAAAACACCATCAGTGGGACAACGATCACATAGATCAACACGCCAATGACGTTAGACAGGGTATTGAGCGAAAAGGTCACAACATTGGGCAACCAGCCAGAGAGCTGCTGACCGACCTGGCTCAAATCCAAACTGCCAATCCACTGATTTACCAGCTCATCGGACAACAGCTCCGGATAGCGCACCGGCAACCCGGCCAATTGTTCCTGAAAGAGCCCCATCATGCGCGGTACATCCCCCACCAGACCGCTGACCTGTTTCACCAGGGCGGGTATCATGACCAGCAGGGCTACAAAGGCTACGCCAAAAAAAGATGCAAACACACCGACCACCGCAAGGCTATGCGGAATCCGATAGGACTGCAGCTTGTCCACCAGGGGTGATAACAGGTAAGACAGAATTATCGCGGTAAATAGCGGGGTAAGAACACGCCCGAAGGTGTAAATAAGCACAAAAAACAGTAAAAATAGGATAAATAGAATCACCGCTTCTTCATCGGAGAAATAGCGATGAAAGAAGTCGCTGACGACTCGATAGATTTTCAAACTCATTCTCCTTTTTCCACGACGAAGTAATATTCGTCACTAATATGGCTTTTTTCAATCAGCCGGTGTCCAGTCAGGGACACAAAGACGGGGACGTCGCGCCAAGCCCCGGCATCGGTGGCACTGAGCCGTATTTCGTCCCCCAAGGACACATTCGCCAAGGCCTGTTTCAACTTAAGCAGCGGCATGGGGCAGCGCATTGTGCGCGCGTCTACATCAATTCGTATCATTTTTTTTACATGTCTATTACAAGTTAATCTAAGCTAGACCCTTTTAACCCTATATGATGACAATTCAACTCCATTTAAGCCAGCAGTGTCTGTTCATGCTAATTATATTTAGAAAATCAATTTTTGTCTTGTGCCTGTTAGCTGCGGGTTCTGGCTCGGCCGACCTGGGCGATCGGTCGGTCGATTGGACCAAGGTCATGGCCAAAGACTTCAGTGATTTTGCCGTGCGGAGCCTAAACAAACAGCGCGCCGTGACTAATAATTACTGGGCCAGCTATTGGCTGAGTCAAAAAATCCTCGAACTGAATCTCGTCAATCCCCAGCCGACCAGCTTGATTACGCCTATTATTATACGCGAAGACACCGTCAATGCCTTTGCTATTCCGGGTAATATTATCGGTCTACACTTGGGTCTGTGGGAATTTGCCAGCACAGAAAGTGAGTTTTTGTCGGTCTTGGCGCATGAGATGTCACACATCTCATTAGATCATTTTAGTCGACTGAGCAGCAACCAGAGTCAACAGGGCTGGGTCCTGGCCAGCGGTATTCTACTGTCCATTCTGCTCGCGCAGGAAAACCCAGAGGCAGCCAACGCAGCGCTTTTCAGTGCCTTGGCGGTCACCAGCCAAAACAACTTAAATTTCAGCCAGGCCATGGAGCTCGAGGCCGACCAATTGGCCCAAACCCTACTCAACTCCACAGGCTATAACGGCGATAGCGGTCGGGCTTTTTTTCAGAAACTGGAACAAACCTCCTTTACCACCGATGCCTACGAATTCCTGCGCAGCCACCCACTCGGTTCGACCCGTGCTTCGCGCCTAGCCAATCGAAGCTCAACCGCATCACCGCGTGAAGGTCCCTCAATCAGCGCCTTTGATGTCATACGCTTTAGCCTACTGCAAGACAGTGACAGCACACTCGCGGATCCGCTCGCGGGCTGGACGGAGCTACCCGCCACGATCACAGATCCCAATCTAATCCTGGCCTGGTATCGATCCCGGGCTCAGCAACAGCCCGACGATAGTCGTTACCTTGCTCAGGTGAGCAATCTGGTGGCGCAATATCGGGGTTTTCTGCCAGCCTATTTCGAACAACTTAAACTCATGCTGCGCCTCGATGACAGCAAGCTCTGCGCCACCTTTACGCCTTTTGCGCAAGCCATTGACGGCAGCTACGCCACGCTCGATGTGCTTGAACTGCTGCAACGGGTTTCGACCCAATGTCAGCTGGCGTCGGCGATCGAATGGCAGGCACGCTGGCTCTGGCAGTCGGGTAAGGAACAGCAGGCGCTGGCTCTGCTCACCAACCAACTCAGTGACAGTAGCGACACTAATCAAATCGCCCGCTTAAAAAATCTGCTTAAGGATTACAGTGGGCGCTATGATCGCTTCCGCTGATCGGCAAAGTCGAGCATACGCTGCAGAGGAATGGACGCCTGACTGATAAGCTGGTCCGCCACCAAGACCTCATTGGCTGGACTAAGCAGTTCTTTTTTAATCTGCTCCAGCCCGTTCATAGCCATCCAGGGACAGTGGGCACAACTCTTACATTGAGCACCTTCACCGCCGGTGGGTGCCTCAATAAACGACTTGGTCGGCGAACGCTGCTGCATCCGATAAAAGATGCCTCGATCGGTTGCAACAATGAACTGTTGATTTGGCAAGGTTGCTGAGGCCTCTATCAACGCGGTGGTTGAACCAACCACATCGGCCAAGGCAATCACTCCGGCCGGCGATTCAGGGTGCACCAGCACCGCCGCATCCGGGTAGAGGGCCTTCATATCGAGCAAACCCTTCTCGCGAAACTCTTCGTGCACGATACAGCTGCCGTTCCAGAGCAACATATCGGCACCCGTTTGCTTCTGAATATAGGCGCCCAGGTGCTTATCGGGAGCCCAGAGGATTTTCTCACCGCGTCGATCGAGATACTCCACGACGTCCAGTGCGATACTCGATGTCACCACCCAGTCTGCACGCGCCTTAACAGCGGCAGAGGTGTTGGCATAGACGACCACGGTGCGCTCTGGGTGTTGGTCACAGAACTGGGCGAAGAGGTCGGCCGGACAGCCTAAATCGAGCGAGCAGGTCGCCTCTAGAGTGGGCATCAATACCCGTTTATGCGGACTCAAAATCTTGGCCGTTTCGCCCATAAACTTGACCCCGGCCACTAAGATGGTGCTCGACTTCACATCTCGGCCATAGCGGGCCATTTCCAGGGAGTCGCCAATATAACCACCAGACTTCTCGGCTAAGGCCTGCACCAATGGATCACAATAGTAGTGTGCGACCATCGAGGCATCGTTTTGCTGCAACAGACTAATGATCTCATCTTGGTGGCGCACCACGTCTGACTGACTCAATTGGCTCACGCGCTGCGCCAGCGGGATTTCAAAATCTATTTTCAGGTCGGCTAGACTGATTTTTTCGGTCATAAGGTTTTCACCCGTCGGTTACAGATAATTTCAGCTAAGTTGCAGCTAAGTTGCAGCTAAGTTGCAGATAGTTAGATTATTGCGCCGGGGGAGTGCTATATCAAGCCAACAAAGCCAACAAAGCCAACAAAGCCAATAGAAAGAGAAATAAAAAAGGAGAGCTAAGGCTCTCCTTTTTTGGAATTGGTGGGTCGTGTGCGACTCGAACGCACGACCAATTGGTTAAAAGCCAACTGCTCTACCAACTGAGCTAACGACCCATACTTGCTTGGTAACTCTGTTACCCGTACCAGTTCAGTCACCCAAACTAGCTATGCCCTGCCCTAGCCATCTAGCGGAAAGATGGTGGGTCGTGTGCGACTCGAACGCACGACCAATTGGTTAAAAGCCAACTGCTCTACCAACTGAGCTAACGACCCTAAGGAGGCGCATATAATATGGATATTTCGAGTAGGCGCAACCCCTAATTCAATATAATTATCCCAAGTCGTTGTTTTTTCTAGGGAAAGAGCCGAATTCCGGGCTCAGTAGAAAATTAAACCGTCCTTTTAGGGCACATATCGAGTTGGATCCGCAAGCTCGGCTCCGGCGAAACCCTTTATCCGCAACCGACAAGAATCGCACACACCACAGGCTTCGCCCTGGCTATTGGCCTGATAGCAGGAAACCGTGGCGCTATAGTCCACACCGAGACTCAACCCCAGGCGCACGGTGTCAGCTTTGGTCAGATCGATCAGGGGCGTCAGGATGCGCACCGATCGACCCTCGACACCCCGCTTAGTGGCCAGATTGGCCATCTTCTCGAAGGCGGCTATGTATTCCGGCCGGCAATCGGGATAACCGGAATAGTCGACCGCACTGACACCGATAAAGATAGCGTCAGCATCGACTACCTCGGCCCAACCCAAAGCGATGGACAGGAACACTGTGTTTCGGGCCGGCACATAGGTGACGGGAATACCCTCCGACTCTTCTTCAGGCACTGCTAGGTCTGCATCAGTTAGGGCAGAGCCACCAATGGTGCGCAAGTTCATCGGGATGATCTTGTGCTCGGTGACGCCCGCCCGCTCGGCTATTTTTTTCGCTGCATCGAGTTCTGAGTCGTGGCGCTGGCCGTAATCGAAGCTTAAGGCATAGACCTGATACCCATCTGCCTGAGCTTGGGCCAGAACCGTCGTCGAATCGAGGCCGCCACTGAGCAATACCACTGCCTTTTGGGCCATTCGGCTGTCCTCTAAACGCGCTACCCTAATCGGCGCACGGTGCTAGTTAATTGCTTTCCAAACGTGCCTTGGCCAGTTTGGCGCTCTGTGTATTGGGATATTCGTTCAACACCCGCTCAAAATACTGCCGTGCCGTCTTCGCATCTGCCCCCTGCTGCGCAATAACGCCCAGCTTGTAGAGCGAATCCGGTACCTTATCGTGACTGGGATAGTCCACAGCAATGCGTTTAAACGCTATGGTGGCGTCTTTGGCATTGCGCTGAACCAAATAAATTTCGCCAATCCAGTACCAGGCATTCGGCGTCAACGGATGGTCAGGGTGTTGCTTGGCAAACACTGCCAGCTGAGCAATAGACTGATCGAACTTGCGTTCTTGCATTAAGGCCGTGGCGGCATTGTATTGCGCCAAAATCGCTTCATCGGTCAAGGCAAGGCTCTTGTCGTCGGCCAGAGCCTGGGCAGGCGCTGCGGCAACACCCTTTACTTGCTCTTGCAGACGCTGAATGCGCTTGTCCAAATCGACATAGCGTTCTTTCTGCTCCTGTTGCATCACCTGAATCTGATACGACAGTTCCTCAATGATACCGCGCTGCTCGGCGACCAGTCCTTCGACATTTTGCAATTGGAACACTAGGGATTCGATCAGGGCGGGGTCAGGCGCTGGCGTGCTGCTAGACTGGCGCGCCAATGGCACCGCGTTGGCGGAGGACGCCACATGGTCGGCCTGAGAGCGCACTATAGGCACATCGGCAAACAGTTGAGGACTGCTGAATGCAAAAGTGCCACCCAAGAGGGCAGCACCTATAAAAGACTTCTTAATCATAGGATCAGGTCTTATTTGTAGATAAATTCCGCACGGCGATTCTCAGCGTACGCAGCTTCTGATTTACCCAGAGCTAAAGGCTTCTCTTCGCCGTAACTGACCACGTCGATCTGAGCGGCCGAAACACCTTTCACTTGCAGGTAGGTTGCGACTTGCTTGGCACGTAGCTCACCTAGGGCAAGGTTGTACTCACGAGTACCGCGTTCATCCGCATGACCTTCCAAAACCAATTTCACATTGGGATTAGCAACCAGGTAAGCAGCATGGGCAGCCAACATGTCACGGAATTCAGCTCGGATATCAGATTTGTCATAATCGAAGTAAACCAAGGTCATGTCTAATAGATCAGACATCATCTCGTCGCTTTCCTCGACCATTGTCTCAACATCAACCTGTTCTATATCCAGCACAATCTCATCATCTGTTTCTAAAACCAACGGATCTACTGTTGGATCTACTACTGTTGTTCCAGGCGTAGTGGTGGTAGTTGCGGAGGTATCATCGCTGACAGTTTTGCCCGCACAAGATGCGAGAACTATTGCAGACGATAACGCCGCAGCTGTAAGCAGTTTGGATCTGGCCATATTCCTATCCCTTCTATAAGGTTAAATGTTATTTCTGTTACTTTATTCTAAGTCCGGTCATGCTGTCTATCTTGAACTGTATTTATTTTCAGTTCAAGTAGGGCGACCATGCCGGTTCCAGCACATCGCCAAAATCCGATTTCATTTGGTTTGTGACCTGACCATCAAGTGACACCCAAGCCAACACGCCCTGGTTTCCTCTTTGGGTTGCATACACCAACATCGTACCATTGGGCGCAATGGAGGGTGACTCGTCCAGATTCGTTGCCGTGAGGACGCGAATATCTCGACTGGCCATATCCATTGACGCTACATGGAAACGTCCATCCTTAAGGTGGACAAACACCAAATACTTACCATCTGAGCTATAACGCGCCCGCAAATTCTGGCTGCCCTCAAAGGTTAGACGCTCAGCCTGCTTGGTGGCAAGATCATAGCGATATATTTGTGGATTTCCACCCTTCTCGGAGGTAAATACAAGATATTTTGAGTCCGGCGAGAAGCTCGGCTCAGTATCGATATAGGTATTACGCGTCAGACGCTCGGATTTGCCAGTTTGGAAGTCATATATATAGATTTCCGGGCTGTTTTTATTGCTGGAAACGTAAGCCAGATAACGCCCATCGGCTGAAAATGCCGGGGAGCTGGTATAGCCGCGTGCATCGGAAATCGAATTCACCTTGCCACTTTTCAAGTCTTGGATAAGGATTTTCCAGCGGTCACCAATCTTGTTGGCAAACGCAAGTTTCTCACCATCGTGCGACCAAGCCACCGAAATAATCGGCTCACCTGATTTATAGACCGTTCGAGCCCGCTGACCATCGGCATCGGCCACCTGCAGGCGATAGTCATAAAGTTCGGCCGACAAGGTCTTGCGCGTCACAAAGGCCACGCGGGTTGAAAAAATCCCACGCACACCGGTAATGCGCTCATAAAACAGATCGGACAGCGAATGGGCAAATTCACGCAATTGATATTGGCCGACTATCTGCGTCACCCGCACCACGCGGCGATTCTTGACAACATCATAGAGCGTCACCTGGGCTTCGATTTTATTCTCGGCATAGGGTTTTAGATGGCCGATAACCAAGTATTCCTGGCCCAATAGTTGCCAATCACGGTAAAAGACCCCCTCTTCGGTTGAGGGCTGACTTAACATTTGCGCCGCGGGCAATACGTCGAAACGACCAGTCCTGACCATATTATTGGTCATGATGCTTTCAATTCGCTCCGGTAGCACGGTACTTTCAGCCCAAAAAAAGGGCACTATCGCGATTTTAGTTTTAGTGTCATAACCCTTGGTCACAACTATATCTAGGTCGGCTAACGCCAGGCTTGGCAACAGTAACAGAGCCATCAGGCTGAGCAGTCGCATTCGTTTGGCCATATTCATGGTCTCATTAAATCCTCTGGTCTAAAGATGATGTTCAGTCGGCGAAAACCGCCTGCCTCGAATACGGCTGGATCTTCCGGGACACGAAAGCGTCGAACCCGTTCGATGGCGCGGAGCACCGATTGATCGTAGTTGGCGTTGCCGCTGGCCTCTACTACCGAGGCACTGAGCAGCTCACCGGTCGGCAGCAGTTCCACGGCCACCACAGCTTGTATATTGGCCAAATCCATCAAGCGCAACTCGGCCGGACGAGACCATTTTTGTTCGACCTGTTGGGTAATAACCCGAACATAATCGCCAACCTGTGCCTCGACGGCCGCCTTCCTGGCAAGGTTCTGTTCGAGCTGATCCTTCTGCTGGGTAATTGCCAGCTCTTCTGCCGCTAACCCGGCCAACATTTCGTCAAACAGATTTTCGGTTGAAACAGGCGTTTTCGGTGCAACCGGCTTTACCGGCTCGGCGACCGGCTCGGTCACCGGCGCAGCCTGGGGTGCCGCCGCGACAGTCGCGTTATTAATGCTCACCGTCTTCTCAACCGGGGGCACCACCTTGGGCTGTGTGACCGCCGGTGTTGGTTTG
>Ga0307488_10003576_pt1 | contig 12961 bp, 7 predicted proteins | sample SB02metaG_FD_202248 | JGI IMG/M metagenome (GOLD analysis project Ga0307488, IMG submission 202248) | Sea-ice brine microbial communities from Beaufort Sea near Barrow, Alaska, United States - SB 0.2 | ecosystem: Environmental > Aquatic > Marine > Coastal | place: USA: Alaska | collected 2017-05-06
TTATCGCATCTAGCGACTTCGTCTAGCTCTGTTACTTTGTTTCCGCGGGCAAATGTTGGCTAACCAAGTCTGCCATGGCCACACTGTTGTCCTGGCCTTGCTGCCGTAAATGCTCGACAACACTTTGCTTATTCTCCACTGGCTGATTTTGGCTGACCTTCCATTTGCCAACTACCGTGGACACCGTGAATTCCAAACCGACGATGCCCTGCAGCTGTTTATCCAGGTGGTCTGCCGGTGCATCGGTCATTTGCCACGGTATCGCTTGGCTTGCCTCCTGCTGAGTCGTTAGCCTATTTAACATCTCACGCTTCCAGTCTGCCTCGTGTCTGGCAACAAGTTGGCCATGCAAATGAACCGACAAATAGTTCCAGGTCGGTACTACCTTGGCGTCGATCTGCTTGGTGGCGTAATAGTTGGGTGATATATAGACTTGTGGCCCGGAAAATATCACCAACACGTCCGTGGCCGCTGCACACAGCTGCCATATCTTGTTGGCTTTGGCGACATGCCCGCGTAATACGGCGGTCTCGGCGTCGACAGCCACCCAGTAGAGCGGAATATGGCTGGCCTCCATGCCCGCGGCCGTGGCTATAATAACGGTCGCCAGCGGTTGCTCGCTTATCAGCTGTTGTATGGCTACTGAATCGGTTTGTCTGAATTTTTCTGGAATATACATCCTGCTTCCCCTAATCGAACCAATCGATCTAACTTACTGCAACGGTTGCCAACATATCCAAAGCAATAGCTTCTGCAACCTTTATTCCATCGATACCAGCCGACAAAATACCACCGGCATAGCCGGCGCCTTCGCCTGCTGGATATAGACCCAGGGTGTTGATACTTTGATAATCGGCACCCCGCTTGATACAGACGGGCGCAGAGGTGCGTGTCTCAACACCGGTTAAGAGTGCCTCGGCCATTGAAAACCCGGCGATTTGCTTATTAAATTCCGGAATGGCTTCACGTAGGGCCTCAATGGCAAACGCCGGCAATGCCTTACTCAGATCACCCAGGGTTATACCCGGTTGATAGGAGGCCGATACCCCTTTTAGATCCACAGATGGTCGATTATTGAGAAAATCGCCAACCAATTGAGCTGGCGCACTATAGTTGCTGCCGCCCAAGTCATAGGCCAAGCGCTCCAGTTTGCGCTGCAAATCGACTCCGGCGAGGACGTGTTCGGGATAGTCCTGCTCCGGTGTAATGCCGACCACAATGGCTGAATTAGCATTGCGTTCATTACGCGAATATTGCGACATACCATTGGTGACTACCCCACCCGGCTCAGATGCTGCCGCCACCACGGTACCCCCTGGACACATACAAAAGCTGTAGACACTGCGTCCGCTTTTACAATGATGAACCAATTTGTAATCAGCCGAACCCAGAATCGGGTGTCCGGCACTGGGTCCGAAACGTGCTTTGTCTATGACCGACTGCGGATGCTCTATGCGAAAACCAATTGAAAACGGCTTGGCTTCCATATAAACACCCTGTGCCAAGAGCATTTCAAAGCTGTCCCGGGCACTGTGACCGATGGCCAGAACGACATGCCGGGAGGGCAGGAATTCGCCGTCCGCCAAGGTGACGCCGGTTACCTGCCCATGCGCCTTACGGCCATCGCTATCGGCAACGGCTGCCCGATGGAGCTCGGATACCTTCTGGTTAAAGCGAATCTCACCGCCCAGCCGGATAATTTCAGCGCGCATCCGTTCTACCATGGTCACCAGCTTAAAGGTGCCAATATGCGGCTTACTAACAAAGAGGATTTCATCCGGCGCGCCGGCCTTAACAAATTCACTCAGGACCTTACGCCCCAGATGACGCTTATCCTTAACCTGGCTCCACAATTTGCCATCGGAAAAGGTCCCGGCACCCCCTTCGCCAAATTGCACATTGGATTCGGGATTGAGCTGACGTTTGCGCCACAGCGCCCAGGTATCCTGAGTCCGCTGGCGTACGTCCTGGCCACGCTCCAGTACAATGGGTTTCAGACCCATCTGCGCTAACAGCAGCGCTGCCAAGATGCCGCAGGGGCCAAAGCCGATAACAATCGGCCGCTGTTGATCCGCGCTCGGGAAAGCCGCATCCGCCTGGGCCACAAAATGATAATCGGTATCCGGTGTCGGTCGCACCCCGGCGTTGGTGCCAAACTGCTCCAGCAGCTGCTGCTCAAGCTGCGCCGACACCAGTACATCAATTTGATAGATCAATAAGATATTGTTTTTCTTGCGCGCATCATAGCTGCGCTTGAAAAGTGTATAGCTGAGCACTGCGTCGTCACTGATATCCAGAGTCGAGCATATGGCAGCTCTTAAATCGGCTTCGCTATGATCCAACGGAAGCTTGATTTCGTTCAGTCTTAACATGCTAAGGTCACTTCGGTAAAAACGGCTCAAGACAAGCAGTCCGGCCCGTCTGGTGGCTAAGGGGGCATCGCTTTGGCCGCCTAATTAAGGGACCCATTCTACACCAATTTCACTCTGGTCACTAAGCCTCTAAAAGCAAATATCGGCCAGTGACGCGCCGCCAGCAAAGACTTAATAGCACAGCACTAGAGAATCCAAGCAGTTGGCCAGCCTGGCGCGCCCATCCCGAAACAATAACAGAGCGAGCCCATAGCCATAAAGAACTGTGTAACTCTGCAATTCTGCAAATCGGCAACTTTGGCCCAATATATGCTTAGTTTAAAACTATGCTATATTTAGGGGGCTGGCTTAGGATAGCTCGTTATTTCCGACCTGCACGTTGTTATATTTGAAATATTTTAACGTTATATCTGAAATATTTTAAAGTTGTATCAGAAGTTTTTTAAGGTTGTATCAGAAGTAGTCTGAAAGTTGTATCAGAAGTAGTCCAACATAGGAGTGACTCCGCCTTGATTCCGCTTTGGTGGTTTTTTAGCCAAGATAACGAGGTTCAAGGAGCCAGAAAAGATAAGACTCTGAAGTGGTGGCCCAACGGTTTCATAACTATAACCCCAAGGTCTTCCGATAATGCCTCCCTTTGGCCTAAAGAATTGATCCTAAATTTTGAGTATTGCTGGGCATATGCCCCTCTTGCAACGGTTTTTGTCTATAGAAAGTAGTGTGTGTCCTAACTGGATGCTAACTGGATGGTATGTGTCCTAGGTAGATGGTGTGTGTCCTAGGTAGATGGTGTGTGTCACCGCTAGATATTGATCCTTAAGTTTTTGAGTATTGCTGGGCACATGTCCCTCTTGCAGCGGTTTGTGTCTATAGAAAAGTGGTGTGTGTCCTAGTTAGATGCTAGTTAGATTCTAGTTAGATGGTGTGTGTCCTTTATGGGTTGCTGTGAATCTGCGGTGAGCGTCACCTTTGCTCGTTTGCTGTAAGCCACTGTTAAATAAACCAAATCACCGACCTAGGGCGGTGATCGAACCTAGCCTGCCGGATCCTCGTGGGCTCAATGATGTAAGGGTAGAGATATGTCTATTGACTGGAATACATACCAATCGGGTGATTTCTACGACGAACTGATCGGCGCACCCGGCCAAGCCCGCAAACCCGCCCGGCAGCTGCTGGACTATCTTAAGACGCTGAGTGAGCAGGAATACGCCGATCGCAAGAAGGCCGCCGAGCTCACGATCCAAGAGATGGGTGTCAGTTTTACCATCTATGCAGAAGGGGGCAATATCGATCGAGCTTGGCCCTTCGATATTATCCCGCGCGTGATTGACAAAGATCAGTGGGACCAGACCGCTGCAGGCTTGAAGCAGCGGTTGAAGGCGTTGAACATGTTTATCGACGACCTGTACCACGAACAACGGGTGCTCAAAGACGGCATTATCCCAGAGTTTATCATCAAGGACTCCAAGAACTATTTACCCGAATGCGAAGGTGTCTCGCCCATCTATGGTACCTGGGCACACATTTGCGGCACCGATTTGGTGCGCGATGGTGATGGCATCTTCTATGTCCTGGAAGATAACCTGCGGGTACCCTCGGGTGTCTCTTATATGCTGGAGAACCGGTCGATCATGAAGCGGGTCTTGCCGGAAGTATTCGAAGAGATCGATATCGCGCCTATTGGCGACTACACCGCGCAACTGTTCGATATGCTCAGTGCCCTGTCGCCTCGTCCAGAGGAAACCCCGGTGATAGTGGTGTTGACGCCTGGGATCTATAATTCCGCCTATTTTGAACACGCCTTCCTGGCCCAACAGATGGGTGTCGAGCTGGTCGAAGGCAGCGACATGGTCGTGCAGGACGATAATTGCGTCTATATGAAAACCATTTCCGGTCTGGAACGGGTCGATGTGATCTATCGGCGCATCGATGATGTCTTTTTAGACCCAGAGGTCTTCAACAAGGAGTCCACCCTGGGTGTCGCCGGTCTGATGCGCGCCTGGCGGGCCGGCAATGTCGCTATCGCCAATGCTCCGGGTGCCGGTGTCGCCGACGATAAGGTCATCTACGCCTATGTGCCGGCTCTGATCAAATACTATCTCGATGAAGAAGCCATTCTGCCAAACGTAGAGACCTTTCTCTGTTTTGACGACGAAGAACGGGCCTATGTGCTGGCCAATCTCGACAAGCTGGTGGTGAAACCCGCCAATGAATCCGGCGGTTACGGCATGCTGGTCGGACCCCACTCGACTAAAAAAGAACGCGAACAGTTTGCCAAGCTCATCGAAGCCAACCCGCGCAACTACATTGGCCAGCCGACCCTGGCCTTGTCGACCGCACCGGCCATTATCGACAAGTTTGGCTTGGAGCCACGTCATCTGGATTTGCGGCCCTTTATTCTGCAGTCTAAAAACACCTATGTGACCACCGGCGGTCTAACCCGGGTGGCAATGAAACGAGGCTCCTTAGTAGTCAACTCTTCACAGGGTGGCGGCAGCAAAGACACCTGGATCGTCACATCTGAAGCGAAGGAATAACCATGCTTTCAAAAGTAGCGGAACGTGTCTATTGGACAGCACGATATCTTGAACGCGTAGAAAGTACTGCGCGCATGATCAGCATCTATGATCAATTGCTCTTCGATTTGCCGCGCAGCGTCAAACTCAGTTGGTATAACTTGATTCGTATTAACAATCAGGAAGAGGCCTTCAATGCGATCTATACGGTGCTGGACGAACGCAACGTGGTGAAGTTTATGCTCAGTGAAGCCAGCAATTCATTCTCGGTGGCCTCATCCTTGAAAGCGATCCGCGAGAATGTCCGCACCACGCGCGATGTAGTGCCCAAAGACACCTGGGAAATGACCAATGAACTGAGCATTTTCGTGCAAGAAAACCTCCTGCAAGGGGTGAATCGCAGTAAACGCCATGAGTTCCTGGAGACCATTATCAAGGGCTGCCAGCAAATACTCGGCCTAGTCTACGGCAGTATGCCGCACGATGACGCCTGGCACCTGCTGCGCATCGGCCGCAATATCGAGCGGGCCGATATGACCACGCGTAACCTGGAAGCCGGTATTTCGGCCATTCTGGATATGGAAGACGAGTTGGCGGTTATCAATAGTCACCAAATTATCTGGGGCAAGGTGTTACGCTCGCTTAATGCCGACCACGCCTATCGGCGCACCAAACGAGTCGCGGTGAAAGACTTTCCGGTAGCCGAATACTTGCTGGAAGACGATGAATTTCCGCGCTCAATTCGCTACAACCTCAATGCAATCGCAAACTCGGCGAGAGAATTACCGCATTCAGCCGATCTGGAAGTGGCCCTGAATAGGATCACTAAATCGTTACCGGTTAAACAGAATGGACAGTTGTTTTTAGATGCGTCCTTTAAAGAACATCTAAACCAAATTCAAATTGAACTGGCGGAGCTGCATGGCCTAATTTACCAGGCCTGGTTTCCAAAAATATAACTAATCGATAAAGCGTGCTGTCTGGCTGCTCCACCGACCAGTTCGTTTTCAACCAGTATTTAGCAAGGATTCACTATGACCATTCGAGTCGCCTTACAGCATAATACCTATTACAAGTTTGATCGGCTGACAACCTTATCACCCCATGTGGTACGGCTTCGGCCCGCACCGCACAGCCGGACGCCGATCCTCAGTTACAGCCTCAAGATCACACCGGCCGAGCATTATATTAACTGGCAACAGGACGTCTATGGCAACTACTTAGCGCGCCTGGTGTTCCCCGAACCCACGCTGGAGTTTTCCGTCGAGGTCGAAGTCATCGCCGATTTAACGGTCATCAATCCGTTCGATTTCTTTGTCGAAGACTATGCCACCGAGTATCCTTTTAGCTACGACAGTCACCTCGAGAAAGAACTGGCACCCTTCCTGGAGACACTGCCCGCCGGTGAACACTTCCAGGAATTGCTCAGTGCAATTTCCACCGAGCCACAACCGCTGAATGATTTTCTAGTCTCGGTCAACCAGACGATTCAACAACAAATCGGCTACAGTCTGCGCTTTGAGCCCGGCGTACAGACGCCCGAGGAGACCTTACTGAGTAAGATCGGCTCCTGTCGCGATTCTTCCTGGCTGTTGGTGCAACTGTTCCGCCACCTTGGCCTGGCCGCACGCTTTGCCTCAGGCTATCTGGTGCAATTGAAATCCGATGAAGCCTCGCTCGACGGCCCATCCGGCCCAGAGGCTGACTTTACCGATTTACACGCCTGGTGTGAGGTTTATCTACCCGGCGCCGGTTGGGTTGGGTTGGACCCAACTTCCGGACTCTTTGTCAGCGAAGGCCATATACCACTGGCCTGCACAGCCGACCCGATGTCGGCCGCACCGATCGACGGCATGACCAGCAAAACCGAAGTTGAATTCAGCTACAGCAACGAAGTCACTCGTGTGCACGAAGACCCCAGAGTGACCAAGCCCTACTCCGACGAGCAGTGGGCCCAGGTTTTGGCCTTGGGTGAACAGGTCGATGGTCTGCTGGCGAAACAGGACGTTCGCCTGACCATGGGCGGTGAGCCAACCTTTGTGTCGGTCGATGATATGGAGTCGGCTCAGTGGAATACCGATGCGCTCGGGGCCGACAAGTTGTCACTGGCTAAGTCCCTTCTATTAAAGTTGCGCGATGAGTTTGCCCCAAACGGCCTGCTGCATTACGGCCAGGGCAAGTGGTATCCGGGTGAAGAAGTGCCGCGTTGGGCCTTGGGTCTGTTCTGGCGCAAAGACCAACAGCCGCTGTGGACCAATCCAGACCTATTGGCCCGGGTCGATAAACAGTATGGTCACGATCTGAATTCGGCTCACCGCTTTGGCCGCCGCCTGACCGCTTTACTCGGTATTGGCAACCAATTTCTGATGCCCGCCTTTGAAGACGCGTTGCATTATTTGCTCCAGGAGCAAAAAATCCCCACGAATGTTGATTTGCTGGCATCGAAAACTTATGACGATCTGTCGCGCCGACGCCTGGCACGGCTACTCGAAAAGGGCTTTAAAAATCCCGCCGGCTTTGTCCTGCCGCTGGCCTGGGACAGCGCCGAAGACCAGTGGCAAAGCAACGAATGGTCGTTCCGACGCGAACGTCTGACGCTCATTCCGGGCGACTCGCCCATCGGCTTGCGTTTGCCGCTCAACGATTTAGCCGAGCAGCCGACTCCGACTATCGTGCCGGACCGGGACCCGTTTGAAGTGCGCGAGGCCCTGATTCAGCGTCAGGACATAATGTTCAGCCACGACACTCATGCGGATGAGGATAGCGCTGCAGACCCTTCAGAACAAAAGCCCGCCGCGCCTACGCCAGAACCTGCCGAACTGATTCGCAGCTCGTTGTGTATCGAAACGCGCGACGGTACGGTGCATATTTTCATGCCCCCGTTGTACAGCCTGGAAAGCTATATTGAATTGATTGCGGCGCTTGAAGCGGTCGCCGAAAACCTATCTATGCCGGTCATTATCGAAGGCTATGAACCGCCGAAAGATCCGCGTCTGCAAAAACTCCTGGTAACACCCGATCCGGGCGTTATCGAAGTCAATGTGCATCCGGTTAACAACTGGCAGGAACTGGTTAACAACACCGAAGTGCTCTATAAACTGGCGCGCGAAAACCGTTTGGGCACCGAGAAATTCATGCTCGACGGGCGTCATTCCGGCACCGGCGGCGGCAACCACATCACCCTGGGAGGCGCTACGCCAGCCGACAGCCCGATCTTGCGCCGACCGGATCTGCTGCGCAGCTTCGTGACCTTTTGGCAGCACCACCCGAGCCTGTCGTACCTGTTTTCGGGCACCTTTATTGGCCCGACCAGCCAAGCGCCGCGCGCCGATGAAGGCCGCGATGAGATGCTCTATGAGCTGGAAATCGCCTTCGAACAGATGCCCGAAGGCCTGTCCGATAAGCCGTGGCTGATCGATCGCCTGATGCGTAACCTGCTCATCGACATCACCGGCAATACTCATAGGGCCGAGTTCTGTATCGACAAGCTCTATGCACCCGGCAGCGCCACCGGCCGCCTCGGCATCCTCGAGTTGCGCGGTTTCGAAATGCCACCGCACAGCCGAATGGCCTTGGTGCAATCCTTGCTGATCCGGGCGCTGGTCGCGCGCTTCTGGGCCGAACCCTATGCTAAACCACTGGTGCGCTGGGGCACTCAGTTGCACGACAAATTTATGATGCCGCACTATATCTGGCAGGACATCAACGAGGTGGTGCAAGACCTGCAAGCGCACGGCCTGCCCTTTAAACTGGAGTGGTTGGCACCGTTCGAGGAGTTTCGGTTCCCACATTATGGCCGAACTCAAATTGACGACATCGCTATCGAACTGCGTTGGGCCATTGAGCCTTGGCATGTCCTCGGAGAGGAGGTCAGCAGTTTCGGCACGGCCCGCTATGTCGACTCGTCGGTGGAGCGCTTGCAGGTCAAGGTCAGTGGCCTAACCGCCAATCGCTATGTCCTGGCCTGCAATGGCCGGCGGGTGCCGCTCACGGCTACCGGCCGCCATGGTGAATGGCTCGCTGCTGTGCGCTATCGCGCTTGGGCACCGCCGTCTGCGTTGCACCCCACCATCGGTGTGCACGCACCGCTGGTGTTTGACCTGATCGACACCTGGAATGGCCGGTCGATCGGCGGTTGCCAATACCACGTGATCCATCCCGGCGGACGGACCTACGAGACCTTCCCGATCAACGCCTTTGAGGCCGAGTCCAGACGGGTCAATCGCTTCACCGTGGTCGGTCACAGCCAGGGCGCAGAAACGCCGCCAGAAGGGTCCGATTGGGTGCGCGAGGTGGTACCCCAAGAAGCCCGCATCATGGCCTTGCCACCGGAAGAAGCACCCGATGAATACCCCCATACCTTGGACCTACGGCGGCGCCCAAATGGGCTATCGCTGGCATGATTTCTCGGGTATATTACGATGCGTATTGGCTCACCGAGCCCCTTATCACAGGCTAACTTGTGTCTTCCATCCCTGACCTGACAACGCTCACTACAGGCCCGTCCAGCGCACTGAATTACCGTCCGGTGCCGGGCCTGTTTGATGAAGTCTATAGCACCGACGGTGCGATCAAACACCATTGGCAATATCTGCTCGACAGTCTATCCGGCTTAGGCGTCGACGAACTCAACGAACGCAAGGCCAAGGCCCAGCGTTTTCTGCGTGACGATGGTGCCAGTTACAATATCTATGGTGACAGTGCCGCACCCAATCGATCCTGGAATCTAGACCTGGTGCCTGCCCTGATCGACAGCGCCGAATGGGCCCAGATCGAAGCCGGTCTGATGGAACGGGCCGAACTGTTCAACCTGCTGTTGAAAGACATCTATGGCAAGCGCGACTTACTGCGTCATGGCGTCATTCCGCCCGAAGCACTCTATTGTCATCCCGGATTTTTACGCCCCTGTCAGGACATTCGCCTACCAGGCGAGCACGAACTGATCCTGCACGGTTTTGATTTGATGCGCGACGCCAGCGGCAAATTCTGCGTCCTCAACGACCGCACCCAGTCACCCAGTGGCGCGGGCTATGCCTTAGAAAACCGGACCGTGATGTCGCGCGTACTACCGAGTCTGTTTCGCGACAGCCATGTCCACCGCCTGACCCATTACTTTCAGCGTCTGCGTGAAAAACTGCTCGCCTTGGCTCCTCAGCAAGAGTCGCCCTGTATCGTCGTGTTAACCGCAGGACCGCACAATGAGACCTACTTTGAGCAGGCTTATATAGCCAACTACCTGGGTTTTCATCTGGTGCAAAGCAATGACCTGATGGTCCGAAACGGCCAGGTGTGGATGAAATCGCTTAATGGCTTAACCCGGGTGGATGTAATTCTGCGCACGGTCGAGGACTGGTATTGTGATCCGGTCGAGCTGCGCGGCGATTCCAAACTGGGGGTTGCCAATCTGCTCGGTGTAGCCCGAGCGGGGCGCGTTGCTATCGCTAACCCGCTGGGTTCGGGCGTCCTGGAAAACCCCATTTTCTTGAGTTACTTACCGGCCATAGCCAAGGCTCTGCTCGGGCGTGAATTGCGTCTGCCGAGCACGCCCTCCTTTTGGTGCGGCAACCCGCAGGATCTCAGTTATGTGCGCAATAACTTGCATTCACTGGTAATTAAACCGATTTATCGCAGTGTACAAATGCCCAGTGTCCTGGCAGCTGAAATGTCCACCGCGCAGCAGGCCATACTGCTGCAGCGCATTGAAAAAAACCCTGCCAACTTTGTCGCTCAGCCGGTGCTTAATGTCGGCTATCTGCCGACCTTCGATGGCGCACAACTGAATCCGAGGCCGGCCATCCTGCGCAGCTTTGCGATCGCCAACGGGACTTCCTACACCATTATGCCCGGTGGATTGACCCGCGTTGGCATACAACAGACGTCCTTTATTATCTCTAATCAGTCCGGTTCGCTGAGTAAGGACACCTGGGTGATTGCCTCGGAACCGGAACGCGCTGACGACCAAGCGAGCACCAATGACCACCAGCCCCTGGCCAATAACGACGAGGCTAACTTGCCGAGTCGAGTGGCCGAAAATCTGTTCTGGATGGGCCGCTATATAGAGCGCGCTGAGACCACCTTGCATCTGTTAAAAACCATATCGGATATGCTCAATGGTGACGAGGAGCTGTCCTTAGTAAGCAAACAACGGCTGCTTACCACGGTGACCAAATTAACCGCCACCCAACCGGGTTTTATCGCGGCACCGGAAGCGCTGCTCAATGCCCCCGAGGCGGAGCTGTTCAACCTGGTGAGCGACGGTAAACGGCCGGGCAGCGTACGGCATAATTTGGAGCATATGTTGAATTGTGCCGAGGAGGCCAAAGAACTGCTCGCATCGGAAATGCTGCCGGCGTTCAATGCCATCCGCGATACCCTATCGCAGCTCGACTACGCGGCAAATCAGGGTTTTTCCAAGGCGCTCGAAGAGACTCTGGATCCGCTGTTAACATCGTTAATGGTGCTGTCCGGCTTGACTCAGGAAAGCATGGAACGCAGCACGGGCTGGCGCTTTATGGAAATTGGCCGGCGCCTGGAACGGGCCGAACAGACCGCCACGCTGATCCGTGAACTCCTAGCCAGCGACCCGGAAGACAGTGACAGTGCGGTGTTGATGCGCACCCTGTTGCTGTCGTTAAAAGCTCTGAACAACTACCGGCGGCGTTATGGCGCCTGGATGGAGGTCAAGTCTTGCCTGGACCTGGTGCTCATCGACCCGACCAATCCGCGCTCGCTGTTATTTCAATTGGAGAAACTGCAACGCCATTTGTCTGCTCTGCCCGCAGTAACCACCCATTCACGCCAGTTGTTGCCCGAAGATCAGGCCGCATTGGAAGCGGTCACCCGCATCAAGTTGGCCCAACTCGATGAGTTGAGCGTTTTTGCCGACGGCAAACATGGCCCGTTAGATAACCATCTCAATAGGGTCAGCCAATTGCTCAGTAGCATTACCGCCCTGCTCGCCGACAAGTATTTTGATCATAAACAGACTTCCCAACAACTGGTGCGTAGCCATTGGGAGAGCCCCGCATGAGATACCGCATCAAACACAGTACCGAATATATCTATAACGCTAAGGTTTCACACTGCTATAACGTGGCGCACATCATTCCGCGCACCTCCAGCCGGCAAACCTGCCTGTGGAGTGAGGTCAAGGTCGAGCCTTTGGCGGCGATCAGCAGCAAGCAAGAAGACTACTACGGCAATATGGCATTCCATTTTGAAATTCAACAACCCCATACTCGCCTGATGATCACCGCGACCAGCGAGGTTGAAACACACTCCCAGCTATCAAAGAGTCCGTTGCTGACCCAGACCCAGTCCCAGGGACCCGGGAGTCAGAGCATTCAACAGTTAGTCATGCCGTTCCCGCAAGAGAAAGGTCTCAGTTGGCTCGATGCCCTGAAGCGGCTGGCCGAGGCGCACTCGCCAGAGGATCTTTTAGCCCGGGAATATCTCTTTGATTCACCCATGATCCAGGCCACTGAGGCGCTGCGGGCCTACGCCGAACCGAGTTTTGGCAACGACCGGCCGCTCTTGGCGGCGGTCAAGGATCTGACCCAACGGATCTTCACCGACTTCACCTACGACCCGCAATCGACCACCGTGTCGACACCGCTGGCCGAGGTACTGGCCACCAAGCGGGGGGTCTGTCAGGACTTTGCCCATTTGCAAATCGGCTGCCTGCGTGCGCTCGGTATTCCGGCCAAATACGTCTCAGGCTATATCGAGACCATTCCGCCGGCGGGTACCATTAAGTTGGTCGGCACCGATGCCAGCCATGCTTGGATCTCGGTCTATTCACCGCTCGACGGCTGGATTGAGTTTGACCCAACCAACAACTGCACGGCCGGTACCCAACATATTATTACCGCCTGGGGGCGCGACTATTTTGATGTCACCCCATTACGCGGAGTGATCTATGGTGGCGGCACCGGGCCGGTGATGAATATTTCGGTCGACGTCGCCCGGCGGTAGTCGACTTGGGTTGGTCGACTTGGGTTGGTCGACTTGGGCTGGTCGACTTGGGCTGGTCGACTTGGGCTGGTCGGCCTGAATTAGTCGGCCTGAATTAGT
>Ga0307488_10003577_pt1 | contig 12960 bp, 11 predicted proteins | sample SB02metaG_FD_202248 | JGI IMG/M metagenome (GOLD analysis project Ga0307488, IMG submission 202248) | Sea-ice brine microbial communities from Beaufort Sea near Barrow, Alaska, United States - SB 0.2 | ecosystem: Environmental > Aquatic > Marine > Coastal | place: USA: Alaska | collected...
CGGAAACCGCTTCGCGGACCGCCTTAATCACCTGAATCTTCGCGCCGCCGTCACTCTTGAGGACAACGTCGAATTCCGTCTTCTCTTCAGCAGGAGCAGCATCAGCCGCAGGTCCTGCAGCTGCAGCAGCAACTGGAGCAGCAGCGCTAACGCCCCACTTCTCTTCGAGTGCTTTGACGAGATCCGCCACTTCAAGAACGGTCAAGCCGCTCAACTGGTCTACTAATGTATTTGTATCAGCCATAATTTTGGTGGGTGTTGTCGCGTGAAAAAAGCGTCTTCACATTTAAAGCAGTGCGCCCACTGCCCGACAAGGAACCCGGTTTCTGTTTATTTTTTTGTCGTTTGGTTTCTTTGATGTTCGGAATCGCCGAACACCAAAAAATTATTTTTTTTGTTTTCCAATCGGAGAATTAACCCTGATCAGCTTTTGCTTGAAGAACTCGTGCCAACGCGGACGCCGGCTCGTTGATAACCCGAACAAGCTGCTGAGCAGGCATGTTGAGCACTCCCAGAAACTGCGCAAGTAGCGCATCTTTGGATGGAAGATCAGCCAACACTTCGATCTGAGCTGCATCGAGCAGCGCGCCGTCCAATGTTCCGGAACGAACGTCAGCCTTGTTGGTCTTCTTTTTAAATGCTTTGAGGATTTTCGCAGCCGCGCAGACATCTTCTTCGCCAACCACAAATGCGGTCTGGCCAGTCAATGCTTCGCCAATTCCCTCAGGAAGTTTGGCTTCAGCAGCGGCCCGCTTTACGAAAGAGTTCTTCGCAACGTGGAATTCTGCACCCTGCTCGCTCAGTTGATTTCTCAACTCAGCAAACTCAGGAACTGTCATGCCTGTGTAATCTGCAACCAGCACAAATGGAGAGGCGTTAATCCGCTCCAAAATCTCGTCGATGATGATTTGTTTCTCAGCTTTCATCTTAAAAAATAGTTAAGTCTTATGCTTGGTTTGGAATTATTTGCGGAAGCCAGCGAGTTCCAGCGAAACGCCAGGGGACATTGTCGCAGCCAATGTGCAGGTGCGAAGGTAATCGCCCTTTGCAGATGCCGGACGAACCTGATTGATCGCTTCAAGAATTGCTTTCGCGTTGTCTTCGAGCTGGGAAGACTCAAAGGAGACCTTACCAATCCCAACAGAAATATTGCCATTCTTGTCGAGCCTGAAGTCAACCCGACCAGCCTTCACTGCTTTAACAGCTCCTTCCGTGTCATCAGTAACTGTTCCCGTCTTCGGGTTTGGCATCAAACCGCTCGGCCCGAGCTGACGACCGAGTTTCCGAACCTCCGACATTGCTGCCGGAGTTGCTATCACCACATCGAAATCCATGAACCCACCCTGAACTTCTTTCAGCAACGCTTCGTAGCCAACGTGCTCAGCTCCGGCATTTTTTGCCTGAGTTGCCGCTTCGCCTTCAGCAAAAACGAGAACACGAACCTCTTTACCAGAACCGTGAGGAAGCGGGCAAGTGCCGCGAACCATTTGATCGGACTGCTTCGGATCAACTCCCATTCGGATTGTCACCGTTACCGTTTGATCAAATTTTGGTGCAGGGAATTTTTTCACGATCGCAATCGCTTCTTCCAATTCATACACCTTTTCAGGATCAACCAGTTTAGCGGCCTCCTCGTATCGTTTACTTCTTTTTGATGCCATAGTCAGAGTTGCAGTTCAAACGAGCGCGATTGCCCTCTCCTGCTTTTTTGTTTTTTCAGTTTCCAGAGAATCCTCCGGGAAATATCAGCCAATGATCTCAAGACCCATTTGACGAGCCGTTCCAGCCAACTGAAGCGCCGCGGCCTCTTCGTCATTGGTGTTCATGTCTTCCATCTTAATCTTCACCACTTCCATAAGCTGGGCGCGAGTGATAGAACCAACCTTTACCTTGTGAGGCTCACCCGATCCGGATGCGATGTTGGCAGCCTTTTTCAACAGCACAGCTGCTGGCGGCTTCTTGGTAACGAAGGTGAAACTCTTGTCCTTGTAGACAGTGATCACCACCGGCAAGAGATCTCCAGCAGCTTGCTGAGTTTCTGCGTTAAATGCTTTGCAGAATTCCATGATATTCACCCCTGCCTGACCAAGCGCTGGGCCGACCGGTGGAGATGGATTGGCCTGACCGGCCGGAATCTGCAGTTTCAATGTATTGACGATTTCTTTTGCCATCGCGGTTCTTTCTTTAAGTAAAGTTAGTTAAGCGAATCAATCCAACAGGGTCTGTTCGACGACTCAATAGGGTTGGTTCGTAAATCTAATCAGGCCTTTTCAACTTGCCAGTATTCCAGAGGAACCTGCGTCTCCCGGCCAAAAATATTCACAGCGACCATTAGCTCGCCTTTCTCTTCGTTCACCTCTGCCACAACACCGTTCTGACCTTCAAACGGTCCATCCGCAACCACAACAGCATCACCAGCTTCAAACATCGTTGCCGGCATGATCGCTCCCTCACGCTCCTTGATCTGAGCCAACATACTCTGAACCTCGTGTTCAGGCATCGGAACTGGCTGGTCTTTTGGACCAGCGATATTGATCACACCTGGTGTCTCCTGAATGAAATACCACGACGCCTCAACCAGACGGTTCTCACTTGTTAGCAAGTTCACATTCACAATGATGTAACCTGGAAAAAACTTCCGGTTCGTCTCGCGTTTCTGACCGGCTTTCACCTCAGAAATTCGCTCCGTCGGAACAAGCACTTCAAAGATGTTTTCAGCCATCTCCTCAGAAATTTTGCGACGCTCCATGCTGTCACGTACCTTATTCTCTTGTCCAGAGAGGCAGTGAACAACATACCATTGATCTTGGGGTGCGGGGATCCGGGCCATTTCGAGTTTACGAGTAAAATAAAGCTGTGAATTCTGCCGCAGCTATTCGGTATTGCGACGGGCTGATAAAGAGTAGGAAAAATAAGTCAAACTTAGCGATCCTAGAATCCAGTGGTAAGCCACTTCATCAAATTCACCATAGCGAAGTCAACGAGAGCAACAAAAGCACCAAGCAACATGGTCGCGATCAACACGACAACCGACGAATCGATCAACTGCTTGTATTTTTTGACTCCCTTTTCTTTCGGATCCCACGGCCAAGTTGCTTTTTGCAACTCGGAGCGGACTTCTGAGAAATATTTTCCAACTTTACTCATGATGATTTCGTGTGTTCCCGACTCGATTTCGAATTTTGTTTTTCAGAAGTGGCAGGGCAGGAGGGACTCGAACCCACGACCGCCGGTTTTGGAGACCGGTGCTCTACCAACTGAGCTACTACCCTTCCGAAATTTCTAAAATACGCTTTTCTTTATGAGTCCCGTGTTGAGGCGGCAAAGGGGAATCCGGATTCCCGAACTCCCCATCGCCAAAAGTTTGATTGTTTCACACCGCATTCGTTCAATGAAAGAACGAGACGCGGCGCAAGAAATCGAATTATTCAATGATTTCACCAACGCGACCAGCACCTACCGTGCGGCCACCTTCGCGAATCGCAAAACGAATCGTCTTCTCCATCGCAATCGGAGTGATGAGCGTGACTTCCATAGCCACGTTATCACCAGGCATAACCATCTCGACGCCATCCGGAAGCTCGCAAGAACCAGTTACATCTGTGGTCCGGAAGTAAAACTGTGGACGGTAGTTGTTGAAGAACGGCGTGTGACGGCCACCTTCATCTTTACTAAGGACGTAAACTTCAGCCTTGAACTTCGTGTGCGGTGTGATTGAACCCGGCTTAGCGATAACCTGACCGCGCTCGATGTCATCCTTCTTAAGACCACGAACAAGGAGGCCAACATTGTCACCAGCACGACCTTCATCAAGCAACTTACGGAACATCTCGATGTCAGTAATGGTTGTCTTCTGAGTGTCCTTGATACCAACGATCTCCACGTCTTCCATCTTCTTGATGATACCACGCTCAATACGTCCGGTAGCAACCGTTCCGCGACCTTCAATTGAGAACACGTCCTCAACAGGCATGAGGAAATCCAGATCAACCGGACGCTCAGGCATTGGGATGTAATCATCAACAGCCGCCATCAACGTCATGATGTTTGCCTGGTGATCTTTGTCACCCTCAAGCGCTTTAAGAGCAGAGCCCTTGGCAATTGGGATGTCATCACCAGGGAATTCATACTGGCTGAGGAGATCACGAATCTCCATCTCAACCAACTCAAGAAGCTCTTCATCATCAACCTGATCAGTCTTATTGAGGAAAACAACAATCGCTGGAACACCAACCTGACGAGCAAGAAGGATGTGCTCACGAGTCTGAGGCATTGGGCCGTCTGCAGCAGAAACAACGAGGATAGCCCCGTCCATCTGCGCCGCACCGGTGATCATGTTTTTAACATAGTCAGCGTGTCCCGGGCAATCAACGTGAGCATAGTGACGATTCTCCGTCTCATACTCAACGTGTGCCGTTGAAATTGTGATACCACGCTCTTTCTCCTCAGGAGCAGCGTCGATTTCATTGTAGTCGCGCTTTTCAGCAAAACCCAAATCAGCGAGGGTCGCGGTGATAGCGGCGGTGAGTGTGGTTTTGCCGTGATCAACGTGACCGATCGTTCCGACGTTCACGTGAGGCTTGTTACGTTCAAATGCTTCTTTAGCCATTGTATTATTAGGTTTGGGTCCGCTCGTTAGAGCAAAGTTATTATCGTTTTCACTGCCCGCCGGGGCGATTGTTTTCTTTAATTAATATAGAATGTTACTTTCAAAGGCAGACTCTGGAGCTCTTGACGGGAATTGAACCCGTGACCTCTTCCTTACCAAGGAAGTGCTCTACCGCTGAGCTACAAGAGCCTGCCAAATCGTTTCGAATACTTTCTGAAAAAAGACTAAGACGCTCCTGCAAACTTTCCTTCTCGGGGAAGTAACATATGGAGCGTCGGAACCTTAAAACAGGCAATAAACGGGGCGCAAACTAACGCAGAGGCCTTTTCTGTCAAAAAAAAGTTTTACCGTTTTTTCAGCGACCATCAAAAATTCAAAAAAAATCGATTTTCGACTATTTTTCGACTGGTTTTGTCGGGTCATAATCTTCTGAAAACCGCTCAATTCTCAGCGCCTTGCCAGTCGTTTCATCAACATCTACGATCACCCCCCTGATCCCAACAACTCCCTTAGCAACAGGGAATCGAGTGGGTAAAACTTTCTTGAATCGCTCGATAACCGGCTCAGCTTTGCGACCTAATATCGAATCCAATGGGCCGCACATTCCTGCATCGCAGAGAAAAGCCGTGCCTTCGGGAAAAATCTGCTCATCTGCTGTTTGAACATGGGTATGGGTCCCGACAACGGCAGAAACCTGCCCATCGAGCGCTCGCCCCATGGCAATTTTCTCGCTCGTCGTCTCCGCGTGCATGTCCACGAAAATCACCTTCGCCCCTTCCTCGTCGCGAAGCCGCTTTGCTTCCGCTTCTGCAGCCAAAAATGGATTCTCCAGTGGCTGATTCATAAAACTCCGTCCCTGCACATTCATAACGGCGACCAATCCTTTAGCGGTTTCTAATACGACCGATCCCTGCCCCGGAGTTCCTTCCGGATAATTGATCGGACGCAACAGTCGTGGCTCTGTGTCAATGTATTCCACGATTTCCACCTGATCCCAGATGTGATCCCCCGTCGTGATCACGGCAGCGCCCGCTCGAAGCAAATCAATGCTGATTTTCGGAGAGATTCCCCGTCCACCCGCCGTATTCTCACCATTCACGATGATGAAATCGATGCCGTATTCCTCCTTAATCCCAGACAACCGCTGCGTTACAGCTTTTCTACCAGGCTCACCTACAATATCTCCTAGAAAAATTATGCGAATCATGTTGAATTTTGAGACTCAGTGGCGCATCCATCGTCGTCGTTGCTTCCCTCCGCAACTTCGAATCCCGTTAAACCGGTTCAATATCGCCAACCCAATACCCAAACACTACCTGTGAGGAACACTCTTTTTGCCCGCTTTCTTGCCGTGGCACTCGGAATTTCGATTGGAACACCCGGCCTGATTTCGTCGTCGCTCGACAAATCGATTACCGGGACTCTCGTTGTGGCGGCCAACAAAACGCCCGCACCGCATCCCAAACTCGCCCGGCTTGGCAAAAAACCGGATTGGTCAACGCTCGATAAATACCAGCGGACCATTACCCGAGCAGAATTCCAGCGCTTGCTTGACCATTGCTACACGCGGAGCGGCGCTGATTACAAAGGGCTAATTCAGGTTTTCGAAGATCGCGCCCGCATTATAAAGCAGTCCAACCACCCCGAAGGCGGCTGGTATGAGCTTCATTTTCTGACCGACCGGAGAAAGACCAAAGAAATCGAGCGCGATTGGACTGCCCCATGGCAGATGGAAAAACTGCCTCGCAACGAGAACCAGCCCCTCAAAGGCATTCATATTGCAATCGATCCCGGTCACATCGGTGGCGAATGGGCAGACATCGAAGGCCGGAAATACACCATCGGTGAAGATACCATTCCCGTTCAGGAGGGTGAAATGACCCTGAAAGTCGCGAAAATCCTCCAGCGTGATCTCACCTCGCTTGGCGCAAAAATTACTCTCACACGAACCACGGAAGAACCCGTTACCAAGCTGAGAACCGAGGATTTGACGAAAGAAGCCCGACTGTGGCTCCTTGAAAACAAGGGTCTTGCTCCCGATTCCCTCGTCGAAGCCACCGCTCGCCGCATGTTTTATGTTTCCAGCGAAATCCGAGAACGAGCTGTTTTGGTCAATGAAGAAATCAAACCCGACTTAGCCCTCTGCCTTCACTTCGATGCCTCCCCATGGAAAAACCCCTACAAACCGGCTTTTCGTGACGTCAATCACCTGCACTTGCTCATCAACGGTTGTTACAGCTACGGAGAAGTCTCGGAGGACGACACCCGCATCGAGATGCTCGAGCGAATTTTACAGCGCGTTTATTATTATGAACTGAGAATGGCTGAAGAAATAGCCAATTCCATGGCCCGCGAAACGCGCCTTCCACCCTTTTCCTACAACGGCAGCAGCGGAAAATCCGTGAATTCAAACCCATACGTCTGGTCACGCAATCTCCTCGCCAATCGCAAATTCATGTGTCCCGTGGTCTTTTTTGAGCCCTATTGCATGAATAATAAAGAAGTTCACTCCCGCGTCCAGGCCGGAGAATACCGCGGCCTCAAAGAATTTGGCGGGATTTACAAAAAGAATATCTTTCAGGAATACGCCGATGGTGTCACCACGGGTTTGGTGAATTATTTTAGGAAGGTGCGGTGATGGGAGTTTCACCCTTGCGTTTTAGCCCCTTACGCTAAAATTTCTTTAGTTACGTGAGCTTCCTCGACCCCGGTTAAACGCTGATTCAACCCTCGAAATTTAAAAGTGAAACGTTCGTGATCGATTCCGAGAGTGTGTAGGATGGTGGCGTTTAGGTCGCGAATATGCATGCCGCCATCAACGACGTTATACGCCCAATCGTCGCTTTGCCCCCAGTCGAACCCGGCTTTGATTCCCCCTCCAGCCATCCAGACCGAAAAACATCGACCGTGATGATCACGGCCCGCAGCTGGAGTTCCCAGCTTACCCTGGCTAAAAGAGGTCCGCCCAAATTCTCCTCCCCAAATCACCAGAGTTTCATCCAACATCGAACGCCGCTTCAGGTCTTTGATCAATGCCGCCGACGCTTGATCAATATCGCGACATTGGGCGGGAAGCGCGGCCTTGATATTTTTGTGCTGATCCCATCCGCGATGGAAAAGCTGCACAAAACGGACCCCTCGCTCAGCCATTCGACGGGCTAAAAGACAGTTGGCGGCAAAACTTCCCGGCTTGCGCGATTCAGGACCATAGAGGTCGAAAATGCTATCAGGCTCTGAACTGAGGTCGGTCAGGTCCGGAACAGACGTTTGCATCCGATAGGCCATCTCATAAGCTTTGATTCGAGCAAGGGTTTCCGGATCGCCAGTTTCCTCCGCCTGCATTTGGTTGAGCCGTGCAAGGCGATCAAGAAGACGCCTTCGATCGGCTGGAGAAACACCATCGGGATTCTGTAGATAGAGCACCGCATCAGCTCCAGGGCGGAGCATTACCCCCTGATGACTGGAAGGGAGATATCCACTCCCCCAAAGGCGAGAAAATAGCGGTTGCCCGGGATTTTTGCCCGTTCCCTGAGATAGCAGTACCATGTAAGACGGTAGGTCCTCTGATTCACTGCCAAGACCATAGCTGAGCCACGATCCCATGCTCGCATGCCCCATTTGCTGAGAACCGGTATTGATGAAAGTGACTGCCGGATCGTGATTGATCGCTTCAGTATGAACCCCACGAAGAATCGTGATGTCATCCGCAATCGTTTGAGTGTGAGGAAGCAAATCGGACATCCATGTGCCTCGTTTTCCGACTTGTTGCATTCCCCAAAGCGGCGCCGTGAAAGTGTAAGTCCCCTGCCTTGCCGTCATGCCTGTGACCCGCTGATTTCCGCGGACTGATTCCGGCAACTCCTTACCATGCATCTCGCGCATGATTGGTTTGTAATCAAAAAGATCGACATGCGAAGGACCACCGGATTGGAACAAGTAGATGACGCGCTTCGCTTTTGGAGCAAAATGGGGCAACTTCTGTAAATCCACCATTCCCGCCGCATGACCGTTCCCACTTTGTGAAAGCAACGATCCCAATGCGAGTGAGCCGAGGCCACCAGCGGTGCTCCCCAAAAGAGAGCGGCGAGTTTGATTCTGTTGAAAATTGAAAAGCGGATTCATTTATTCTCGGGTAATGGTTTCGCTCAGGTTCATGATGAGTTGGGCAACAGGGAAAAAATCACCTTCCTCCTCGTACATCGACAGCAACTCCAACCGCTCGGCTTCTATAGGCAGGCGGCCCGTAGCCTCTTCAAAAGCCGCGTTGATTGCTTTAATCGGTTTAGCGGGGTTGGCAGACATTATCCGATTCGCGAATGCACGAGCTGCAGTCACAAAATGAGGATCATTCAACAAAACGAGGGCTTGAAGCGGCGTGTTGGTTGATGATCGCTGCATCACGCAAAACTCGCGGTTCGGCGCATCAAAAGTGGCCATATTGGGCGGCGGAACGGTTCGCTTCCAGAAGGTGTATAGACTGCGACGATGCCTCTCCAAACCTCGGTCGGCGACATGAGCCTGCGCCGTAGCCGGTGAGCTTCCAAAGTGGCTGATTTCCTTCCACAAGTTGTCTGGTTGGCCGGGGTTGACGCTGGCACCACCAATCCATGGCACAAGCAGGCCACTGGTTTTCAAAGCCGCATCGCGGACAAATTCAGCCTGGAGCCGGAAACGCGGCCCTCGCGCGAGAAGACGATTGGAGGGATCGCGCTCGAAGTTTTCAGGAGTGATTCGAGAATCCTGCCGATAGGTTTCAGATGTAACAATTTTCTTGATCATCGCTTTCACATCCCAGCCGGACTCCCGAAAATCGACCGCAAGCGAATCGAGCAATTCCGGATGACTTGGCCATTCACCCTGCGATCCAAAATCAGCAGTCGTCGAAACCAGCCCTGTCCCAAAAAACATCTGCCAATAACGATTCACCGTGACCCGAGAAGTCAGTGGATGCGCAGGATCGACTAGCCATTTAGCTAAATCCAGTCGGTTCCCTCCTGCCTCTTGGGGTAAAACTGACGGTGTTCCCGTAGAGACCTTCTCACCGGGGCTAGCGTAGTCACCGCGATGAAGAATAAAGGTATCGCGAGGTTTTGGCGCCGTATTCATCACCATTACAGGATGAGCCTCAGTCATTTCGCTGAGACGCCGCTCGAGATTGCTAATCCGATCTCGCAGACCCGCCAGCGCGGGTGACCATTTTCGAAATTGCGCGGCGAGGTAGGCCTGATCTTCTGGAGTGCGGGCTTCCGCATCTACAAGAATCACTTTTTGCAGTCGAGATGGGTAGCGAGAGTCATTATCATTTCCAATTAGCGCCTCGAAACGCAGAATTCGGGCATTCGGCTTTGCTTTGGAGTCTCCACTGGAAAAACTCAGTGTTACCGTCAGATAAGGGAGGTCCTTCGCCTTGATTGGCTGTTCAAAATGGAGGGTCAACCTCTGTTGAATGGTAACTTCTGGAAACGGAGTCCAAGCGAATTGATCTCTTTCATCAGCCACATTCTCAGGATGGTGATCGGGATGCCACGCACTCGCAGTCACCGTGCTGTATTCTTGAAGCCGGTAGAGATTGATTTCATCGGACGGAAGGTCACCGCCGGAAATCAAAACTGAAGACACAAAGAAACCACCTTCAAATTCCTCTTTCATCCAGCCAATGTTCCCCGTCTCGGGATCAGGCTCGAAAACAATGCGGAGGCCCGCAATTTCATCGCCGTCACATTCGGGAACCCGCGCCGAAAAAGTATAGGCCGATCGATTCGCCGTAGTGAGCCGGACTCGCTCCCCATTCTCCACGGAAACCCAATCCGTCGCTCGATTCGGAGTTTTAGCCCCAATGATCTCCATTGCAGTCAGTTTCTGATTGGCACCACGCAACTCAATTTCCTGTCTTACGGCGCTACTCCATGCTTCCTGAGCTTTGTCGCGAGGCCGATCGAGTTCTTCTCTAGCCTGCTCCAATTGCTGTCTGATCGGTTTGGGATCGTGGGCAATTGGCGATTTAGCTTGGATGTAAGGAATGGAGTTCACCCCCGCATTCCCATCATTCCCCCGATCACCGACACTATTGAAGTAGGCGTAAAATTTGTAGTAATCGAGCTGCGAAATCGGATCGTATTTATGGTCATGGCATTGCGCGCAGGCAATGGTCAGGCCGAGAAAAACCTCCGACGTCGTTTTCACCCGATCAGCGCAGTAATTCATGAGGTTTTCGGCAGGAATCGTTCCCCCCTCGTGAGTAATCATGTGGTTGCGGTTAAAGCCCGTCGCAATCATCTGAGATTCAGTCGGGTTCGGCAGCAAATCCCCTGCTAGCTGTTCGATCGTAAACTGATCGAAAGGCATATTTGAGTTGAAGGCTTGAATCACCCAGTCTCGCCACAGCCACATGTGTCTACCGCCATCGATCGAATAGCCATTCGTGTCAGCGTATCTTGCTTGATCCATCCAGGACACCGCCATCCGCTCTCCATAGTGAGGCGAGGCCAGCAATTGGTCGACCAATGTTTCATATGCATTCGGACCGGTGTCCGTCAAAAAGACCTGCATCTCTTCACGACTTGGTGGCAGTCCGGTGAGATCAAGATAAAGCCGTCGGGCAAGAGTTCGGCGATCAGCTTCGGCCGATGGCTTCAAGCCCTCTTCAGCCAGCTTTTTCTGAACATAAAAATCAATCTCATTGCCCGATTTTTCAGAAACTTTCACTCGAGCCGGTGCATCAAACGCCCAATGCCCTTCGTATTCCGCACCCTCCTCAATCCACCTTTTGATGAGAGCTTTCTGCTCCGTCGTGATTGCGAGATGAGACTTCGGTGGCGGCATTAAATCATCCTCGTCATCAGAAATAATCCGATACCACACCTCACTTGCTTCCGGATCACCGGGAACAATCGGCTGAAAACCGTCTGCATCTTTCGTCGTAGCCTTCGCAACATCCAAACGCAGATCCGCCCGGCGCCCTTCCTCATCCGGGCCGTGACAATGAAAACAAGTCTCCGAGAAAATAGGGCGAATATCCCGATTGAACCGAATTGGCTTTTGAGCGCGTGAATCCGGGACAGCATTTTCCGTGAGCGGCGGATGTGATTGGCTGCCCGTCGTTGCGACCAGAGTTTTCCAGTCGCGATCATTTACGTTCGAAGGTTCAACCGCTGGATCCTCAACTGTAGCAACAGACCGAGCGGGATACAGATTGATCACCAACGCAACGATCCCGCACGCAACCAACCCTGCCGCTACGAGATTTCTCTTGGTGAAAAGCGCCCTTCCAACCTCCTCAGCTTCGATATCTGGCTGCGCCGAATCTGATAAAGCTACCACCTTGCCAGCTGTTGGCTCGGCAAGAAGCGAAGGGTCACGAAGCCAGGATTCCGCCTGACAATGTTCGAGGTAACGCTCCACCGCCTCAGGTTCGGATTTTAGCAACTCACGCAGTTCCTCGGTCTCCTTTTCCGACAGCTCCCCTTGAAATGAACGTTGTAAAAGCTGGTTAAAATGATGTTCTTTCGCTGAATCCATTTTGATAAATTAGTGATCTTCTTCCGTAGTTCCAAGGGTTCGCGACTGCACACAAGCCGTCAAACCAGACCGCGCCCGAAAAAGAAGCTGGCTGACTGCGTTCGCCTTTAAGCCGAGCGTTTCCGCAATTTTCGGGATCGATTTCTCTTCAAAATAATGAGCCTCGATCACCTCCCGATGACGCTCGGAAAGCTGAGCAATACATAGCTGCAAGGCTCGCCGATGACGCGCAAATTCCAGCTCCCTTTCCTCACTCCGTTCATGAATCACCTGAAGAAGATGTTCATCGAGAAGCGGTTGTTGCGGCCGGTTCTTTTCCTTCCTCCAATGATTTAGCGCCTCAAAACGCGCAATTTTCCGCGCCCATGCTAAAAAATTCGACCCAGGCTCAAACTGATCCCGCTTATCCCAGAGAATCAGACACACTTGCTGGAGCAAATCCTCCGCATCGCTGTTATTCGCCACCAGCGAAAGAACGAAGCCATACAGCTGCGACCTATGTTCGTCGATCAGACGGTCGATGGTTGGATTCGTTTCGTTGATAGGCACTGGCAACATTTTTGCGTTGGTGTTTCACGTCAACTACGTGCCGAAAAAGCCTTCATTACGAAAAAATTGGTCTAAAAATATGTCGGCGCCTTCGCGACGCTCGCGATGTCGTAAAATTTGGGTTTATCAAACCCCACGGCTCGGCACAAAAACCGTCACCATCCCCGCAGCAACAGCGCCATCAATACCCGCCTGCCCGTCTTCGTAAACGAGGCACTTTTCGGGAGCAATTCCCATCTTCTCGGCGGCGAGCAAAAACATATCCGGCGCCGGCTTTCCATTCT
>Ga0307488_10003578_pt1 | contig 12959 bp, 24 predicted proteins | sample SB02metaG_FD_202248 | JGI IMG/M metagenome (GOLD analysis project Ga0307488, IMG submission 202248) | Sea-ice brine microbial communities from Beaufort Sea near Barrow, Alaska, United States - SB 0.2 | ecosystem: Environmental > Aquatic > Marine > Coastal | place: USA: Alaska | collected...
GGCAGGAGGAGAAGGAGGAGGGGGAGGAGGGGGAGGAGGAGGAGGAGCCGCAGGAGGAGGAGAAGAAGGAGGAGGAGGAAGTGGCGGCGGTAGCGATGTGCAGGAGGAGGTTGCGCAGGTTGCATCACCCGGGGGCACAAGGGAACGGGCGGCCCAGCGCCCGCAGGAGCGGGCGGCAGCAGCGGCAGCGGCGGCGGCGGCGGCAGCGATGGTGGCGGCAGCAGGTGAATTTGCAGGTGAAGAAGGTGGAGGCGGTAGTGATGTGGGGGAGGATACATCGGCGGAGCTGCAGGTGGCGGCAGCGGCTGCACAGGTGGAACGGTTGGCTAAGCGCAAGCGCAAGAAAGTGGCGGTGGCGGTGGCGGCGGCGGTGGCAGCGGCAGATCGTTATCTCCTCGAAATCGAGTGTCTACAGGGGTAATATTATTACCCCCGGTGTCTATGAACTCAAGGATCGCAACCCGGTCGGATGTCCGGGAATTCGCTTGGCGGGATTTTCGCTTTGGACTGTGCTCATTGGTCGAACGGACTTCGCTGAGAGGGCCGCTCGCCGCTTCCAGTTCTGCGCGGCCCCCTTGCGCCCGTGCCCCCCACTCGGCAGTAACCAACCCTGTCCGCCATTTCAAGCAAAACTGACCAATCGGTCGTTCGTGTCGTAGCGGCGCTCATGAGATTGAAATCCAACTCTGAAGAAAGCACTGCCTGATATTCTAGTTTCAAGCGGTGACGTCATAGGCGCTTTCAACACGGTCTTTGATGTGGTGAACCTGCACCACCCCAGCAGGCAAAGGCGTTAGCGCGCAGCGAGCGAAAATACGAAACACATTTTTAGGGCTTATTCAGTTTATGGTTTAGGGTTCAGGAAACGGATAGACGGCGCCCAACCGTCGCGTTCCGACTCCCCCCACGCCCAAACGTCTCTCTTGGCATGTCTCGGCACGACGTCACCCGCTCCCCCAACAAAATTGGGCTCACACCCGCTGGTTCCCCCACGACGTAAACCCCATGCCGGCGCCGTCGGGCGCGCCGCCTCCTGCAACGGCGAAGCAGCCGCCGCCGCCGCCCGCACGCTCTCACACACTCCGGCGCCGTGACCGCACGGGCACTTGAATTAAGTGTCGGTGCGACCGATCACGCTTATCTACTCGAAACCGAGGGTCTATTTACTCAAGGGTCTCGACGGGTCGGACTGTTCGCGAGTCGGTCGTTGGGAATTTGAAATGCACAGTTCTAATTGGTCGAAAGGGATTTGGTACCGTACATTCGATACCGGAACGGCTATGAATTTCCATCTCACAACTGAAAAAGGTGGACCCCGCCCACTATCTATCCCGGACTGCCCAGGGAGGTGCTAGAACTAAACCCGAGCCCTTGTCACTTGTAAATGGCTATGCTTTAATTGTTTCAACTTTTTGCCTGGCTTATCATCTCGACCGTGTAATCGACTGCGTGCCATGCGTGGCAGCAAGCACGGTGACCTGCGCAGGCCCTGTCATTCAGAGTCCAGGGTTTAGGCCCTAAACCCTGAAACCCTGTCATTTCAACTTTGTGCCTTGCATGGCGGCGAGCGCGGTGTGGTACGTACGTGGTACCTGGTCCTCCCCGCCGCCCGCCAGGTCCAGGGCGCCGAGGGCGGTGACCGAATCCGCCAGGTCGAGGGCGCCCACCCCGCCCAACACCTGCCCGGGGGCCCCGCGCCCCATGGGCACCGAGGACTGCTGCAGGTTCTGATGCTGGTGCACCTGGTTGCAGTGGCGCAAGATGAATATGAAACCAAATTTGAAGCAAAATTGAAAGCAGTTTTTAACATATTTAAGTTTCAAGCCCTTAGAGTCCTAGTCCCCTCCGCGCTGTCAACAGGGTTTGGGGTTTAGGGTTTAGGGTTTAGGGTTTAGGGTTTAGGGTGTGATAGGGTACACCTTCACTGCCCTACTTGGTGCAGTTGCGACTCATCCGACGAGTGAAGCGGCACGGCGTACTGTTTCCGCGGCGAGGAGATCCGTCCCCGCTCCACGTCTTGCACTTTCCGAAACCCGCCGCCCATCATGCACCGCCGCTTGGGCATGATGGCTGCCACGTCACAGGGGCTCACACTCGTTAACGTTTCAGCTCAACGTAAACTCCTTTTGTGGGCTACACACCTCAACTTCTCAGTTTGTCGTGAGCACTTTTTGTGGGCTAGTTTAAACGGCTCAGGTTGAGCTGGGAAATGGATGCGAGCTGTGGCTGCAATCATCAAACTTGGCTCAGGTTGAGCTGAAATGTTGATAAGCGTAAGGCCCTGCCACGTCAGCGGCGCGCTGGGGCAGGCCTGCGCTGGTATTGAAGGTGTTGCCCCCCTTGCTGCGGACGGGGGGCAGGCTCACGCCGCTGCCGCTCACGCCCATGGCCAGTTTGGGGCCCGCCGACGGCGACTGCGGGGTTGATGACGTGGGCGCAGGCAGCGGACCCGTGGTCAGGGGCTTACATGGATCCACTTTTCGGCTTGACCGAGCACTTCCGAAAGGACATGTAGGGTGGATTCAGTGCCAAAAACGGTTCAAGTTGAGCTTCAACGTGAACGAGTTTAAAGCCCCTGCCCGTGGTGGCGGCGGAGGGGGGCTGACCTCGGAGCAGTGAACCTCCCCCGGCGCCGCCCCCGTTGCCGCCAACGGCGCCGCCCCCGCTCCCGGTGCCGCCCCCGCGCAACTCGCCGCCGCCGGTTCCGTTACCGCCCCGCCGGAGCCCCCCCACCCGGTCCCGCGCCAACGCCCCCGCCACTGACACCCCCCTCACCGCCTGGCGCGACCCCGCCGTCCCTGTCCCCGGCTTCACCCCGACGCTCTTCACGCCCCGCCGAGCCCCGCTGTAGTGGCGCAAATTTAAATTGAAAGCAAATTCTGAAAGCGGTTTACCACATTTTAGCTTCAAGCGCTGAAACCTAGCACGGTCAAGCTGGGGTCAACTTGTGGACCTGCATGCCCTACCCCGCCCCGCGCCTTCCGCTCCGTCGCCTCCGCCGCCGCCACCTCCCCCGCCACCTCCGTCCAGGGGCTTATACTCGTCCACTTTTCGGCTCAAGGCATGCGTTTTTGTGGGCTACACGCGTGGACTTTTCGGCTTGATGTGAGCACCTTTTGTGGGCTATGTTGCGAGGTTTCATAAGCAAAAACGTATCAGGTTGAGCCGAGAAATGGACGCTTGCCAATCTTTCATGTCCAATTTCGGCTCAGTATGAGCTGAGAAGTGGGCGAGTGTAAGCCCCTGCCTCCGACCGCAGCCTCGCCAGAGTGAGCTCCCTGCGGTTCTCGAAAGCGAAACCTGTGCCGGCACCGGTGCTTCGCCCGAGCAACCTGCCCGCCTCCTTTCCCCCTCCCCCGCCCCGAACTAGCAGCGGCCCGAACGCCTCCTCCATAAAGTAGAGATGCACAATTAGTGTGTTTGAGCACGTTTAGGAATATTTCGGGGAATTAGACTACAGGCAGAAAGCTCGGGAATTCGAAACAGGTCATGGGCAATTCCAAAGGAATGTTCCGTCCCTCCCCACCATGGAGTCCATCCTGCCCTGCGCGTCCGCCACCACGCGCTCCAGGCATTCCATCGCCAGGCTGAAGCGGCGCAAGTTCAATTTGAAAGCATCTTTTGAATGCGGCTCATCATGTTATAGTTCCAAGCGCTTGGTTCCAGGCGCTTTCAACGTGGGTTTGATGGGGTCAACATGCACCGCCTTGCCTCCACCAGGTCCTGCTTCTCCTCCTCGCTGAGGTCCAGCTCCTGGCTCACCGCCTGCAGCCGCGCCCCCGCCGCCACCGCCTTCGTGTACCCGCACAAGTTGAAAGTGAGAGCAAAACTTGAAAGCAGATTATTATGTTTTAGTTTCAAGCGCTTAATTCCAGGCGGTTTCAACTTGGGTTTCGTCGGGTCAACCTGCACCGCCTCACCTTGGCCTGCTCCGCGATGAGCAGTTCAAGGTTGGTCTTGAGCGCCTTTTGCGCTGCCGCCGACGCGTCCACCAGCGGCCCCAGCTTATCCTCCGCCTCCTCGCGCCCTTCATGCTCCGCCAGCACCCGCCCCTCCAGCCAGGGGCTTACACTCGTCCACTTTGCAGCTCAAGGTAAGCGCTTTTGTGGGCTACACGCGTCCACATTTCGGCTTGACGGAAGCACGTTTTGTGGGCAATGTCAAGAGGTTGCACAGGCAAAATTGTATCAGGTTCCGCCGAGGAGAGGACACTTGCTGTACTTCTGTGACCAAAAGCGGCTCAGTATGAGCTGAGAAGTGGGCGAGTGTAAGCCCCTGCCTCCAGCGCCTCGCACGTCGCCTCTAAGCGCGCGATTTCCTCGCCGAGTTCGTCGCGAGCGGCGAGCGAGGCAGCCGCTGCTGCCTCCGCGACCGCCGCCGTGACGCGCTCGTCGGCGTCGTGTTGTGCTTTGGCTCGCAGCGCGGTGATGGCTTCGGCGTGCTGGTCGCGCAGGGCGGCGGCGGCGGCAGTGGCGGCGGCGGCCTCGGCGGTGCGCGCCTCCAGCCAGGGTCTAACACTCATCCACTTCTTAGCTAAACCTAAGCCGTTTTGGTCAGTGAGCCGATGTGTTGTCCAGTTTGTGTTGAGTTATGACCCATCTATCTACTGAAGGTACCCAGCGTATCCCTCAAATAGTGCTTACGTTTAAGCTGAGAAGTGGACGAGTGTAAGCCCCTACCTCGAGCGCGGCTTCGGCGGCGTCTGCGCGGGCGTCGGCGGCGGCGGTGTCGCGCCGCGCGCCGTGTTGTACAGGCGCAAGTTGATTCTGAAAGCAAAGTTTGAAACCGGTTTATCATCATTTAATTTCAAGAGCTTGGTTCAAGGCGCTCTCAACGTGGGTTTCAGGGGTTCAATCTGCACCACCATGCCTTGCAACCGCTCCGCCCCCACGTCGGCCTCCTCCGCGATGGCGCCGCGCAGCAGGGGCTTACACTCGTCCACTTTTGAGCTCAACAAAATTACTTTTCGTGGGTCGTTGGGTTATTTCAGTGACAAAAACGGCTCAAGTTGAGCTGATAAGCGGACGAGTGTAAGCCCCTGCCGCACACCATGGACAGCGTGACGCGCCGGTCCTCCAGCTGCTCAAACGTTAGGTTGAGGAGGTGTGCTGAGACCTTGCGCGCGCGGTTGCCCAGCGCGCTTTCGCTCGATCCCGCAACAGCCACGGGGGCGGCGGCGGCCGCGGCGGCGTCGGCGTCGGCGGCGGCGGCGGCAGCAGCTCCCTCACCACTGACACCGCTGTGTAGCGGCGCAAGTTAATTTTGAAAGTAAAACTCGAAAGCAGTTCATAATAATGTAGTCTTCAGCGCATGGTTTCAGGCGGTTTCAACATGGGTTTCATCGGTTCAGCCTGCACCGCCCTACCTTTGCCATCGCCGCCCCCGCCGCCGTCGCCGCTGTCGTCGGCTGTATTGGCATCGTCCGCGTAGTCTGCGAGGCGCTCGGCGGCGACCTTTGCATCGGAGTACTCGGCGAGGCGCGCATCGGCGGCGGCGGCTTCAGCGGCCACATGCGCGTTCATGGTGTCCTCCGCCATCCGCCGTTCCAGCCGCACCGTCTCCATCTCGCCGTCCTTGTCCTTGATCGCCGCAGGCCAGGGTCTTACACTCGTCCACTTTTCAGCTCAACTTAAGCGCTTTCTGTGGGACAGTAGGTGCGTGTAGGAGTTATTTAGAGGGTGGTTCGGGGGTATCAGGGGGTTATTCGGGGGCGTATGGGGGTTTGTTTTGAGTTAGACACGGCTCAGGTTGAGGTGAGAAGTGGACGAGTGTAAGCCCCTGCCGCACGCCACTCGTCGTCCCGCGCGGCCGCCGCCAGCGCTGCCGCCGCCGCCGCCTCCGCGTGGCCCCGATTCACCACAGCTATCTCTTCCGCCACCTCCTCCAGCCAGGGGCTTACACTCGTCACGTTAGAGCTCAACTTGAGCAACTTCAGGACACATTCATGAGTTAAGTTGGGTTTTACGGTGGACAGAAGAGCTCAAGTTGAGCTGAAACGGGAACGAGTGTAAGCCCCTGCCTCGAGCGTCGCCTTCAGCGTCGCCACCTCCAGTTTGAGCTCCTCCCGCGCCCTCTCCTCCTCCAGCACTGGCTCTAGCCGCACGGCAGGGGCTTACATTCGTCCACTGTTTGGATCAACGTAAGCACTTTTTGAGGGACCCGCTGGGTGACTTCTGTGGTTCAGGTTGAGCTGGAAGTGGACGAATGTAAGCCCCTGCCGCACAGTCTTCTCCTCCTGCAGCTGGGCCATGCACCCGCGCAGCCACTCCGCATCGCTGACCAGTGCGTCGCGTTGCTCCTCGAGTCCCACCAGCACCTCCTCATGTGCGGCCACCATCGCCTTGACGCCGCGGTCGAGCACATCGTGTTTGGACTTCCAGTGCTCGGACTCGCGCCGCAAGGCCATGGCTCAGGGCCTGCCCACACTTTCCCTTAGTGTTTGCGCGTGCTTAATCGAATGTCTGCTCATGGTGTACCAGTGTACCCGTGCACACTCGCCGCATCCTCCTCCTTCACTGTTTGCTCATAGTGTACCAGTATACCCGTGCACACTCGCCGCACCCGTACACGCTCGCCGAAGCCTGCCCACATGTTGCCTTATTGTTTGCTCATGCTTCAAAGTGTACCCGTACACGCTCGCCGCATCCTCCTCCCTGACTGTTTGCTCATAGTGTACCGGTGTGCCCGCACACGCTGGCCGCATCCTCCACACTGGCCTGGCGAGTGGCCACTCGGCCCTTGCTCTGTTCAACTGCAAGAGTTGAGTCTCCCAGGGCCTGGCCACCCGTTCCTTGAATCGCCCGTATCAATAGTGCACCTGTACACGCTCGCCGCAGACCCCCTCCCCAGCGAGGCGAGTGGCCGCCCCACTCCTCCCTGTCGTGGGCGCAACTGCCCGCTGCATATAATTATGCCTGTCCCTGAACAACCCTCACCCGACAGCAGATTGCCAACCACTCACAGAGCGTCAGACGTAGACGAGTGTGCTGAAAAAGGGAACGACAAACGATTTATTTGCATTGTGGAAAGGAAGACCCCGCCTCTATCTCGGACGCGCGGGCCTCCGTCTCCTTCTTCCCGCTTTCTCGTCGCGTCGCCATGGTGATTGCTCGCGCGTCGTCGGCGGTGGGTCACCGTGGACCACGGGGACGGGGCCGCCGCTTCCGCGCGTACCGAATATTGCCTCGGCTCGTACCCCTGTTTGCAGCAGCGACCGCTCACACACGGCCCGCTGCCAAATATTGCCTTGACTCGTATCACTTTACCCAGCGACAGCTCCCGCTCCCGCTGACACACACCCACCACCCCGCACGCTTTGTCCTCCCCGGCGCCACCAGTCAGGCGCCGCGCGTATCTTCCACGACCGAACTCTACTACGACGTATGGACAGCGGTTTGAAAAGTGCGATGGTGCAAAGTTGGTCAAGGGCTCGGAGCCTGAGGCGGTCGGCGGCGGCGGGCGCGGGCGGTCGAGGGCCGCTCGGGCGGTGGTCGACGCGTCGCGCGCGCAAAGTGGAGTGGGGCTGGTTGGATTGGAGAGGCACCACGCTAGCGTGCTAACGGCAGTGGCTAAACGGGCTCATTCGCCGTCTGGACGTCTGCACGTTGTCGAGTTGATCGTCCCACCGTCCAGTCATCATGCAGTTGATCACCCCAGATCAGTCGTCAACCCAGTCAACCCAGTTCGTCAGTTGACTACCCCCTGACTCCCCCGACCACAGCTACTGTCCGCGTTTCCGACACCTTTGTGTGGAACCTTGGGGCAAGGCGCCCGCGGTTACCGACCTACAAGCACCGGCACAACAACACATACACTATCGTAACGCATCACCGCGCCGACGACGTCACGCGTATATCCTCTATTGCCGCTTCAGCCCGCGTGTGCCGACGACAAGAGACAAACTGGAGGACTGCAGAACTGCACTCAACAGAATTCTGCATTTCCCTGCACCCCCACCAGCGGCAGGGCCTGACACCACCGTGTCCCTGTTTCATCTATCTGTGCTCCCCACGCGTAAATGTTGCGGTGGATGTGTCAACTGCAGAGCAATAGTGTCGACTAGTTCATCACGCCCTGCCCGTTTCAGCGACTCGCACCTCTGGCGGCGGTGCAGCTTGCATTTCTTTTTTGCATTGTTTGGCATTTTCCCCGAATGGCTGACGAGGCTCCCGCGGTGCCAGAGCGCTCCCCCTGGGACGCTGAGAGACCAAGCGCGGGGGAACTTGATTGTTCCACGTACATGGCTCGGCGCCGGCCTCGTTTCCGTCCCACATCACGGCCTCCCCGTTTCTGCTTATCTTCTCTGACGTGACAGTTGCGGTAGCTGTGGCAGGTTGAGACTGAGAGCTACGCGGGGGGTGCAGAGTAAATCCAGCGTGCCTGTTGTCAGTTGGCACGAGCACCTGTCGTCGGGGACATTGGCGCGATAATGTGGTTATGTTTCATATATATGCGCTGTGTTCCTGGAACGTTCGACTTATCCCCGCTTGGTACCTGTGCCCTTGACCTGTACGTGGCGGGTGAAGTTGGGCGGAGGAACAGGGATGAACGGGTTGAGGCCCTGGTGAGCGGACGAGCTCCGTGAGCGTGGTGGGCGAACCTGACGCCATGACAGGTGGCGTGACAGGTGGCGGGGCGACAGCTGGGCGCGTGTCGCGTGGCGGGATGGCCAGTGGAGGCGCGACATGTGGCGGGGTGGCCAGTGGGCTCGTGACGCGTGTTGGTATGGCCAGTGGGGGCGCTAACTAAGTGTGGCGGGGTTGCCAGCGGGGGCGCGACAGGTGGCCGGGTGGCCAGTGGAGGCGCGACAGGTGGCGTGCAGCACGCCGTTAAGCGCGAGGGCGGGCCGCGGCGAGACGGGACGGTGCCCGGGCCGGCGCAGGTGCCGGGGCCGAGGCAGGGCTTACAGTTGTCCAATTCCCAGCTCAACCTGGGCCGTTTTTCACTGAAACCATCCAACTTAGGCGACAAACGCCTTAGGCGACAAAATGTGCTTATGTTCAGCTGAAAAGTGGACTAAGGTAAGCCCCTGGGCCGAGGCCGCGCGCCGCCCACACCATCATCGAGATTTTGGACGAGGACACTGACGTGGAGGAGGTCACGGACGGGGTGAAGTCTCTCGTGGTCGTGACGGCGCCCGCTCTTGACAGCGCGGGCGACCGCTCTCTCGGACCGACCGACCGCTCCCTCGGACGGTCGGTCGGACCCGGAGCGGTGGTGCCGAAGCCAGATATGGCAAGGGGGTATTGAGAACAAACACTCGACCGAAATTGAATCTTCTCCTTTTCTTCGGCTCATCCACGCGTATGTATGTGCATTTACCGTCACCCTGAAGGTAGTCATGCTCTGATCTAGGTCGAAGTGCTTGTTCTCAATGACCCTCCTGCTCGGAAGGTTGGTCAGCGGCGGCAATAAGCGCGTGGTTGGGTGGTGCAGGATGAACCGCTGAAACATGCGTTGAAACCGCCTGGAACTAAGCCCTTGAAACTGCTTTCAACTGTTTCAACTGGTTTCAACTGACGATTCAACTGATTCAACTGCTATCAAGTTTTGCTTTCAAAATCCACTTGCGGCGCTACAGCGTGGAACGACTGCGGCACGAACCCGAACAAGTTCCACTACCGGCACAACATGCCGGGCGAGGCTCGGCGCACGGGCAAGTTCACATCTGCGGTAGGGCCGGGAGAGGGGGACCATGCCGGGGGCCAACCCGGGTGGTACCCCCGGATTACCCAAAACCCTTAGTTTGGGTACCCGGGGGTTTCTATACCACTGTAAAGTCCGGGTCCGGGATGTGTTTTCCGCGAAAACACCCAACTTCGAAAGAAATTTCCCTCAAACACCCAATTTGAACTGAAGCCCTCCCCCCTCTGGGCCGGGCAGATGTGTGGCATGCCACTCATCAACCATATGTGATGACCCTCGTTTCTTGACCCAGTTGGCATCGCATGACGTGACGAGCATCACCTGCGAGGCCCGTAGTGCCTAGTCTTTGGGTAAGTAACTTCAAGTAAGTTGGGATTTGGTGATTTGGCCGAAAGTCAATTGACTATTGGTCAAAATCACCAAACGCCAACTTGCTACAGGTCGTACGAGATACTACAAGTAGTACGCTCTACAGACAAGGCCCTGGGCGGCGGAGCACGATCTGTTCATGGATACGCTGGCCAAGTACCCGGATGGCAGGGCTTGGCCATGCCGTGCTCTCCCTCTCTCTGTTTGCTCATAGTGTACCGCGGTTACCGTACACACTCGCTGCAACCTCCTCCCCGCCCTGTCCACGCCGTCCTGACTGTTTGCTCACAGTGTACCGGTGTACCCGTACACACTCGCTGCATCCTCCTCCCTGCCCTGGCCACGCCGTCCACACAGTATGCTCATAGCGTATCGGTGTACCCTTACACACTCGCCGCATCCTCCTCTCTGTCCTGGCCACGCCTGCTCACAGTGTACTGGTGTACCCGTACACACTCGCCGCATCCTCCTCCCTGCCCCAGCCACACCGTCCTATCTACAGTTTGCTCATAGAGCACTCGAAATCGTTCGTCCCCTCCTACTCCCTGGCCGGGCCACACAGTCCCCTTGCAGCTTAACCTGACCATTCGCATAACGTGTGCCTGTTTCCTGCCGGGCGGCAAGGCGGATTACAAGTGGGGCACATTCAGCATCAGCATCCCGGGCCGCGTGGGGTATATCTGCAGCAACTACTACCGTGAGCTGGTCAAAAGCGGGGACATCGTTGATGACAAGTACATGGCAGGGGCTTACACTCGTCCACTTTTCATCTCAACCTGAGCCGTTTCTTGTCACTGACTCCACCCACAGACCCAGCGTATCCCACAAACCGTGTTCCTGTTGAGCCGAGAGAAGCAAACGAATGTAAGCCCCTGGTACATGGTGGACGAGAAGGGCAAGATGCGCTTCAGCTTCAAGAACAAGGGGTTCAGCCGCACGAAGAAGCACAAAGAGATGACAGGCACGGGCGCGGGCGCGGTCGCGGTCGCGGGGGAGCTCTGCACCAACTCCCAGGCGGGGCCTCACTGTTCCATGACTGTTTGATCATAGTGTACCAGTGTGCCCGTACACACTCGCAAACCGTCAGGGAATGAGTTCCTCTTGCATTTAAGAAGGCGCCGATCCAAAATATTTGGCTTGGCGAGAGGGTACATCCGCCAAACTGGCTCGGCGCATCTGGCTTCGCCGATTTCTGGCGAACTGTCCGTCGTACACGTCGTTTTGTGAGTCAATTCAGGGTGCCTGGCGAAATTAGGTTGGCGAAACTGACTACGCCCATCTGGCTACGCCAATCTGGCTTCGCGAGGGGGGGTCGGCGCATTCATAAAAGCAGGAGGATGAGTGGACAGGCCCTGCCCCACGGCGGATAGGCTCTGCCTCAAGCGAAAGGCCGAGGCGATCATGGCGCCGGTGAAGAAGGCGAAGAGACGCGACGCCCACGACAACAGGGCGTACGTGTACTCCTGCCCGCACGTCACGGTAAGGCGGTTCAGGTTGAACCATGAAATTAATGTTGAAAGCGCCTGCAATTAAGCGCTTGAAACTAAAACATGATAGACTACAGTCAAGTTTTGCTTTCAATTTCAACTTGCGCCGCTACATAAAGGTAGGCAACGTGCGCTCGAGCGGGCGCAATGCTGGGACATCCAAGATGTACGTGTACACCGACGGCGACGGCGGCTCTGACGAAGAGGACGAGGACGCCGACTTTGCCGCCGCTGTTGCCGCCTCCATCGCAGTTGCCGCCCCCGCCCCCGTCCCCGCCGCAGCCGGCCCCGTGCCCGCCGTAGTCGTCCCCACCGCCGCTCAGGCGCCGCCTGTGCTTCCGGGGGACGCGAGCCAGCACAACCTCCACGTCAACGCGCCGGGTGACGATGCGCAGGCCGAGGGCGAGTGGACGCCGCTGGAGCGCAAAATATTCATGGCTTCGCTTGCGAAGTGCCCGGGAGGCAAGCCGGATTACGAATGTGGTACATTCAGCGTGAGCATCCCAGGCAGGGGCTTTCACTCGTCCACTTTGCAGCTCAACCTGAGCCGTTATGTTCACTGTCAGACTGACGACAACCAGCGCATCCCATAAACAGTGCTTACGTTGAGTTGAAAAAGTGGACAAGTGTATAAAGCCCCTGACCCCAGGCCGCGACGAGCACCAGTGCAGCGACCACTACCGCTCCCTGATCAGAAGCGGGGACATCGTGGACGACAACTTCCGGCTGAACGGCAGGGGCTTACACTCGCCCATGTGTCAGCTCAACTAAAGCCGTTTTGGCCAGTGAGCCGTTTGATGTTCAGTTTGCTACGAGTTATGTCCCACATATATACTGAAGGTACCCAACGAATCTCACAAAAAGCGCTTACGTTGAGCTGAAAAGTGTACGAGTGTAAGCCCCTGCTGGACGAGAACGGCAAGCTGAGCTTCAGGAAGGCGGCGAACTTCAAGACGGGGGAGGCGGGCTTGGGGTCTAGGGTTTCGAAGGCGGGGGGGGCAGGTGCGGGTTTAGGGTTTCGGATTGACAAGCCAAAGACGGTATCAGCGGCGCCCCTGGGCAAGAAATCTATGGGCGTACAGTCAGCGGCGGCAGCGGGGGAGTCAACGAGGACGGCGGCGGCGGCGCCCGTGGGCATGCACGCTATGGACGTACGATCAGCGGCGGCAGCGGGGGAGTCAACGAGGACGGCAGCAGCAGCGGGGGAGTCGACGATGGCGGTGGCGGCGGAGGGGACGGGCCAGAAGAGGCTCTGCACCAACTCCCAGGCAGGGGGTCATTGAGAATAAACGCTCGCCCAATGTTGTGATTTGACGAATCGAGTACTGTGCTTGTAGAGTACGCGCGTATGTGGGAGCATTCACCCTGAAGGCAAGTCACGCGTTGATCGCATCGAGTGCTTGTTCGCAATGACCCTGCTGCTGGGCGCCGCGCGCGGCGGAGGCTAAGAAGGCGCGT
>Ga0307488_10003579_pt1 | contig 12955 bp, 10 predicted proteins | sample SB02metaG_FD_202248 | JGI IMG/M metagenome (GOLD analysis project Ga0307488, IMG submission 202248) | Sea-ice brine microbial communities from Beaufort Sea near Barrow, Alaska, United States - SB 0.2 | ecosystem: Environmental > Aquatic > Marine > Coastal | place: USA: Alaska | collected...
TAACAAAAACTGTGCGGTTAATAATACGTGTAGATCTTACAGTGTCTTGAACTGTTTCTAAAACACCTTGTGCAAGATAAGCAGTACGTGCTTGGCTAATAGCAGCGTTATCATCTCCGCCAGAAACATCAAGCAACTTAAACTCTTGAGATCCAGCTCTGAACTTATTAGTTGCTGTGTTTGGAACAATAAACGATCCAATCAACTGGCCTGCAGAATCTGAAGTAAGATTTTCCGCTCCATCAGGGTGAGCTGTGACGTTAAAGAACAAGTTGCTGTTATCATCTGTTCTTGTTGCAAAAGTCTGATAAGTTGATTCAGTTTTACTAAAGTCGTCAATAGCTCTTTTACCCAGATACGGGAAGTACCTAGTTCTAGGCCTTAGACCTTGAGCTCTAAAGAATACTTTACGAGACCGCATAAACGGAATCAGTTGCACGTCAATAACTTTAGTGCCAATTACCTGACGACGAAATCTTACTCCGTCATGTCCTGCAGTATGTGCCATTTATATTTTCCTCGTGTTAATCATCTTTATCAATTTTCGTCACCAACAAAGCCTTGTTGTCTTGAACCAAATGCGACTGATACTCTTCTTGTATTTACAATAGTTCCACCATCAACAATAACTTCTGGAGCTCTACGCCGCTCAACCCATGTATCGCTGGATGGTGATAAATCAATATGCCCTTTACCAGTTATAACAGAAAACGGATTAACATTTTCAGTTTCAGTGGCAAGATTTTGGTCTATCAATACGTGGCTTGAATCAATTGGTAATGTTACTAATTCGCCAGTTTGTGCTAAACCTTTTGTCTTACCCCGGATTGAAGTAGAGTTTGCTGAGTCATAGAGAAGACGTAAGTCATTCATTACTACGAGTGGCTTAAGAAGTCCATCGAAGACTTCAACCGATGCTCTGTATTCGTCTCTGTCAATAGCTGAGAATGTGTAATCTTTAAATGTGTCTGCAATAAATCCAGCTTTTGTTCTTGCTAATCCAGCAGAATCAATAACTGTAAGAGCTTCAGTAGCATTTTCTAAAAGACTTAATGCTGTTAACTCTTCTAGATCATCAATACGATCTTCTAATCGAGCAATGTCTGCCATTGTGAATCGCTTTGATTCAATAATTCTAGAACTTAAATCTGACTCATTAAGAGTAAAGCCTTTTAAGAAGAAGTTCTGTAAGTTTAAAGCGCCTGCAGGCATTTCTGGCAACTGAGGATTAAAGTCTGGAACACCTTGAAGATATTTGAGTTCGCCACGTGGTAATGGCTTTAGCTGATCATCAGCAGTTACCAATAAAAGTCTATCTGAACGTGGAAGATAATATGTTGGATTCACATCAAATGTTTGACCATTTACAGGAAGCAATGGAACAATTGCATTACCACCACCAGCTGAATCAAATGTTTTCGATGCAACTCCGGCAGAGTCAGCAAGTATACCTGCAACAGGGCGGAAGTCTAAAACATCTCTAAGATTAATAGTCGCACCATCTTGTTTACGATAATCTGGAATGCCGGCATAACCTACACTATCACCAGTCGGGTAAGATGTAACATCAAAGTGTGTACCGGATGTTGAATGTGTAAAGTGCCTGAATCGAATAAACGCATTACCTTGTGGCAAGCTTTTACCTGATTTGATAACTAATCTACCGATGTCATAGAAGTTATCACGATGGCCGTTATCAACATCAAAGAAGTTTGATAGATCTGCTCCACCAGTTGCGTTCAATGCAATTTCTTCTACTTTGTAAACATCAGCTTTTCTTAATGAAAGGAACTTTGTACCACTACCATCTGAATCGACATCAGTCTGCATGTTTATAGTAAGTGGAACACCAGTTGCTAATGATTTATCTTTAGCTGAGAAGTTTGATGTTCCTTTATGCGTTTGTAAAGCATAGATGTCATAAGCTGTGCTGTTCTCTGCTCCACCAGTAATGTTAAATTCTGATCCGGTTGGTGTACCAAGAGAGATGTTAAATGTTAACGCATCCATCTGGCCAGTTCTACGAGTAGCTATCCAAGATGAAGTACTAGTAAATGTATCACCACCGCTAATTGCTTCGTTAGACGCAAGAACACCAGAACCGTTTGTGGTTACTGTATATTTCTTTTGTAAGACAATATCATTAGCAGCTGTGTAAGCAATAGTTGATGGACGCTTATTTGGTAACGGGAATAATAAGCTATTGTCTGCTGTTGCTTTTAATTCTGCTCTGTTATTTTCTAATTTGATATTAATAAAGTCTGTTGCGCCTGCGCCGATTGACTGCGCAGCTGCAAAGTTTTGGCCAGCATCCATTTTAATATCGTAAAGGTATGCTCTAAAGTCTGCACCATCTTCTTCGTAATGGCGGATTCTAGCATTACCAATTTTTGTTCCTAGGCCCGATGAATCGCTAGTAAGTATTGCTCTTGAGTGGAGTTCAGGCAGACTATAATTTGAATCGAATAAAACATAGTTGCCATAAACTGGAATGACTGTATCACCTGCGCGAGCTAACGTTGTTTGAGCTTTTGGAACTGTAATATCTGCAGCTTTTGAAGCAATCCTATATCCTTCAACATAAGCAATACCGCCTGACACATCAAGTGAAAGGTTAGAATCATTTAACGGATCAAACTTAGCAGTATATGGTTGAACAATATAATCGCCTGATTCTTCTTTTGTCCGTCTAGCCATTGTATCAAGGATAGTGTTGTATGAATTATCCTTTGTGACTTCTTTACCGAACCTGCCATTGATAACTTCTGCAATGAATACAAAATTATCTTCAGCTGCTAATTGATCTTTTGTTGTAAGAGTTAATTTAATACGCCAACGATCAGCACCGGGAGATGCTTCGTTTGGAACTGCACCTTGGTTATCAAACAATGCAGCGTCATCAGCAGTTGTGAGAATATCTTGATCAAGCTTAAAGCCAAGATCTCTACTAACACGAACTGAGTACTTGCTAACAAATGTACTTTGTGCTTTTGCAAATACAAACCGTCCTTGCACGTAGAATGAACCAGCTACGATTGAAGCTTCCATACCGAGACCGGATGCATCTGAAGCAGCAATTGTCATATTTCCTAATGTGCCGGCTGCATGTGTAAGAGTACCACCAGCTGCTACACGAACAGGAGTTGGTCCACTTGTTCCAGTAAGTCGATCAACATATTCTACATAAATTGTATCTGGGTCTGCGCCTACTTCTTCTACAGCTTTAATGACTTTTACTTTAATGCCATCGCCATCAGTAAAGGTTTCCCCTACAGCGGTAGATGCATCAGTTGGTAAAGAGCCTGACGTTAGTTTAATAAATTCAAGTTGATTTAGTGTAACGTTACCGCCACTAACTTTACCACCTTCTTTAAAGATGTTTGAGCCAAACCGCGTAATCTCAGCTTGAATCATAGTTTGTAGCTGTGTTAGCTCTCGAGCTTGCAAAGACTTACCACTATTAAAGAGTATCCGATGATAGTTATCGGAATCTTTAAAGTCGTCTTTGTACGTTGTTTCAAACGTAGTAGTGGTAAATTTAGTTGCCATTCGTTTACACCGTCAAAATAACTTTAATATCTTCGGTTTGCGCCGAAGAGCGAACAATTCTTGCTCTATTCTCTATGTATAACAGATCACCAGAGTAAATATCGATAGATCCAAAGAGGTTACCACTATCAATTGTACCTGAAGCTCCAAGGCTACCAGCTAATGCTTCACCATCTGTAAAGTTACCGTTTTGTGTTTTTTCATTTTGATGGAACCGTAAGGCAAACCCACCACCTGAATCAACCTCATCAACAATAGCTGTTGCGCCTGATGTTCCACCGGTAATTATTTCATCAACCGCAAATCCTGTTGTACTAATATTTGCAGTTAATGTCATATTTCTATTAACTTTTGCATTCACTCCACTAAAACGACCGCCATCTGCGGCTGAATCGGTATAGTCTAAGTTTCTGAAAAGTGATATTTGTCTAAAATCGTTAGTAATGTTAAATGTTCCAGCCTCTGCACCTTCAGGCTTAATGTTTAACATAACACTTGATGCTTTCAAGTCTGCTCTAGCATTTTTACCAACACCATCACGTGGACCAATGATTGGCCGTAACGTAGCATTCCCGGTAAAGCTTAATGAAGCATAGTCGTATCCTGAACCTAAGCCACCTGACTCGTTATTCATTTCAACTTTAACGATTGCACCACCGTCAATAGTTGCGGTTGCTGCAGCACCTGAACCATTTCCACGGAACGCTAATGTTGGAGCAGATGAATAACCATTACCACCATTTACAACTTCAACGCCAAGAATCTGACCGGGAGTAGTTGTATTTTGTATATTTAACTGTTGCAGCTCGGTTGTGTTACATGAAGCTGAATCTTTGGTAATAAAGTTGACTGGTAGTAATGCTCCAGTTAAGAAGTTTGTAGCATCACCAGCACCGATTGAATAAAGAAGTTTCCAGCGATAACCATCCGATGTTTCAAAAGCTTGGTGTAATGTAACCCCAGCTGTAGAAAAGTTTGGAAGAACAGTTGATGGGTTTGCTGCGCCAGTTGCAGATCTACTTTGCTGCAAGCAAATGTATACTTCATTATTTTCTGTAATTACATAATACGCGTTTGTTGGATAACCTTCTTGCTTATCATTAAAAGCAGAATAAATTGTACCTGATGACCAGTTGTTACGTGTTGCAACAATTGAAGATGCTGTTACTTTCTTAATAGACTCAAGATTACCTCGGCCAACTCTTTCTTCAAATGTATGGCGTACTGGAATAGCTGTGGTATCAGCTGAATCATAAGTATCAGTCTTACCAATTCCAATATAAAATTCATTTGCATCGGTGGAAAGCTGTACTTCTGCAAGTAAGTCTTCTGCGATCTTTCTTTTAAATGGGTCTGTTACAATTGCGCTCATGTTATGCCACCGTCGTTACTGATTGATTTCCGCAAAGGAACCAGTTGGCTCCGTCCCATATACAAGTTGCTGCTTCATTTTGAGCAAGTGCAAAAGTAGTACCGGCAGCGAAATTGGCTGGTGTTACTGTTGCTACTCCAGCGCCTTTGTTTGAGAATATTTTCTGTTCGCCTACAACAGTGCCGTCTGCTAGACTGATTGCTAAAGCTGAACCTTTATTACATATAATATATGATGCGGCAGTAGAAGCTGCACCATTGGCTGTTATTGTAATAGCTTTAAGAGAAAACTTAGATTGAATATCAACTGAACCAGTGCCTTTACCGGCAAGTTCCAGATTTAAGTTTGTTCCGTCGCCGGCTGCATCAACTGTTGGATTACTACCTGATGCTGCATTACCAATTGCTACGTTGTTTATAGCTGAACCAGCTTTAGTAAACGTGATAAGCTCGTTGGCAGATGAATCAAGAATCAAACCTAATTTGCCTGAATTGATTATTGGACCATCAAGTGTTTTGGCACTCAGAGTTTGAGTAGCAGCGTTTAGCGTAACAATACCACCAGCGTCAGGTAACTGTATTTGCCGATCACCTGTTGGATTAACTGCAGTTAAACGTGTTTCGTTACCGTCAGGAGTTGCTCCTTCAAACACTACAGCGCTATCCTCAAGCGTAATTTGCGAAGATAGGGTGTCGCTGTCTGTACCTAAAAAGCGGTAAAGCTCTACGAAGTTCTCATTAATTTTTGTACCGGCAGTCCGGAGAGTATCTCCGTTACCATCATTAGCTGATGAGCCTGTACCTAGATTTTGTCGTGCCATTTTATAATCCTGTTTAGCTTATTTATATCGCAGAATCTGATGAAAGCCGCGTAAAGAAGTCATTATCCAAAGTTTCTATTGTCATTGCAAGATCAGGTCTTCCTGATGTAGCGCTATCATCAAATGTGAACGAGTTTGGATTGAGTAGTGTTTTAATATCGTCGTAGTATTTAATCCAAGTTGAAGCTGTAAGATCTGAATCAACTGTATAATAGAACAATTCTTGTTGGCGAAGATCGATACGGAATGTTGTTCCATCTGATGAATCTTGTAATGCAGTGGTTTCTCCAAAAAGCGTACCAGTTCCAAAAGAAGCAGTTCCGGCAAAAAGCGGATTAGACACGTCGGAATCAAGAGGATTATGAAACGTAATTGTTGGTGTCAATATTCCTTCACTTGATAATATAACATCACCAGCAAAATGAAATCCTGCAGGATGAACGAACCTTTTATATAGGTCTTCATAATCAGATACTGAAATACCAGATTTAATTAAGATTGATAATACTTGAAATCGTTTTGCATCTTGTATTTTCTTTTGAGACTCAAAACCAACTTTATCGCTACCTACAATAAAGATATTTCTTTTAGGGTATTCAACTTCAATTTCTTCTCCAAAGAATCCACGAAAGAAACCTTCAGCAGAAGGAGCTGAACCTTTTTGTTGATAGAAATTTCCAAGCAATCTTGCCATCAATCTTGGATTTTGGAAGAAAGATGATTGTGTTAGACCATTACCTATTTCGCCAATGATTTCATCTAAGAAATCTTCATCAGTATCTGGAATGTCTCTTGCTGCAAAAACGTCTTGAACTTTTTGATGAAAATTAAATTTACCATTATCACTATCAACAAAGTCTTCGTACGCTTCCATAAATGATACAAACTTAGGATTATCCTGTTGAAACCATTCTGGCAAAGCAGAAGTTACGTCTGCTCTCTTTAATACAGGATTACGTCTATTATTATCTACGGATGTAATTGTCATTTTATATTGTCAATGTCGTTGATGTGTTTTGGAAGTCAATCGTACCAGATGCTGAAGTCTTTCCAACATCTAGATTAAGTATATAATTTCTAAGAGGCTTAATTGTATTTTGATTTGCAGGTGTAACTGATATTTTAATTTCAGAACCAGTAAACGCTGTCACATTAGTACCGAATCCTGTTAGACTTAACTTACCAGTGGATTGGTTATAGCTACCAATATTATCTAATAGTATTACTGCGTTAGTTTGATCAAATACTTCAAGAGCAGTAGATGATAATCTATTTCTTATGATGCATGAATTTCCACTTATTGTAAACGGTGTGCTTGTCACAATATGATTTTCATCATCTGGAGCTGCAATTTTAATTGGAAAATCTACATCATAATCTACAGCAGTGCTTAATGTTGGTATAAAGCTTTGTTGAACTTTAACTGACATGTCAGAGTTTAAAACTGATGGAGATAACGCATCAATAGTTGTAAGCAATTGAGATCGTCTAAATGTATCTCCAAACTTTCCAAGATTACCAGTAAAGAATGATGATATTTCAGTTTTGATATTTGATTGAATCGTATCAATTGTAAGGTTTGTTAGATCAGGATCAAAATCAAAAGTAACAGCTAATTCAATAAATGTATTAATAGGATCAACGAACACTGCGTCAATTGACATAATTCCTAAGTTAGGTGCAACCACGTTTTGAATAGTATTCTTTGTGCTTGTTTGTACGTCAGCTGTAATACCAGTTTTGAAGTCAAGTGAAAGATAAACATCACCGAATGTTGCAGGTATGTTATCTTCGCCGCCCCATGCAGCAACGTCATCAACCAGAGTAGAGAACCTTTGAGAGATAATAGCTTTATAATCTTCAGCAGTTACTAGCCGTTGTTGTGAGGCAAAAACAATTGGAGCATTTGCTTTAATAGATTCAATAGATTCTTTTTCTGAACCACCGGCTGAACTTACTGATGTAGTAATTGTTGGCGTATGACTTACTCCACCAATCGAAACAGTTGAGTCTGCAGTAAACGAACTAATAGCATTTGCCTCTGGTCCGTTTGTGGCTAGATATGTTATTACAATCTTATTGCCTGAAGTTGGAGCTTTACCAAGAACATTACCTTCTCCAAAGATCATCTCAAACTGGCCGTTTGGAGTTTCACGCACAATAAACACGCGTGAATCAGCATTAACTCGAACAGCGCTTTCTATGTTAGTATATGTGGCAAAAGTCGAAGATGTAGATGTGTCAAAGACTTGCACTTGCAATGTGTTTTTATCTAATGAAGCATCAGGAATTACATAGACTTGATTATCAGAAACTTCACCTACTAAGAATGTTTTAGTTTTTTGTGTTCCTTCAGTAATAGTAATACCAGTTAATCCAATATCTGTCTTATATACAAAATTACCTGATCCATCATTTACAGCAGCGTGAGCTTCTAATGTTTGGAATGTAAAAGTGCTATCGCCAAGAGTTCCAGTGAATGTTGTAAATGCTGGAATAGTAGAATTAGCTGTGATAGTATCTGAAGTTGCAGCAGTTATTCCAATAGTAGCAAATGCTCCAGTCTTTGATGCTGGATAATAACCTACAGTTTCAGCGTGAGATACTACAGAAGATCTTAATTGCGCAGAATTTAAGAATGATTCGTTAATTGCAAAGTTAGCAGTTAGGCCATTGATGTGCGTATTATACGCTAAGACATCAAGGATGTTATTTAAACCAGATGCTTCAAAGTCGTAATCAGAAAATTCCGACTTGGCCTGAAGAAATGTTTTTAAGTTTGACTTGATTGTATCAAAATCAAGATCGGATGATCTAATAACGGCCATTACCTTAACCTCGTGAGATTTATGCTGAGTTCTTGCGTTTCTGCAACGTTAACAACTTGAAAGATTACTTTCACGTTAACTGTATTTTGTTCTTCTAGTAAAGTAGCTATTACTTGGCGTAATATAGCTCTTGGCTCAAAGTTAGCCATGGCTTGAGCTACTGCATCTTCTATTTCAAGTTCATCGAATTCAGTATCAAGATTAAACAAGAAAGCATTTAAATTTCCACCAAATTCTGGATTAAACGGTTTCTCACCAAAGTTAGTTAGCAACAAATTCTTAACTGCTTGTTTTACTGCCGCCGCGTCGCTTTTCTTAAAGATATCGTTATTACCTTTTTTGGCAAAAGTCATGTCTATATCGCTATACGACTTCTGCCTTGAAGTTGTAATTGATGCGGTGTCTAAGTTGCCGTCTTCTATTGAAAATACACGTGCCATGAATCTATTTATACCTTATCCAGCGAAAACATTAGAAGAACCGCTCTCTGATTTATTTGCAACCCATGAACCATGACCGCCTGTGGCGTCATCTTTTCTATGTACGCCTTTACCGTTAACAAAAACAGTTTCACTACCACCTGTTGCCGGATCTCCGCAACTTGTTGTGTCATCAATTCGAACAGTCTTTGCATCATTTGTAAATACATTTTCAGAACCAACTGCATATGCAGTTTGGTGAAATGGGTTAGGTGTAGGGCTTGCATGACCTACGTGTTTATCTAATCCTACTCTTGTTACTTCAGGCATTAATTTAGATCAATCCTTGTTGCAGTTACTTTAAAATTACCATCACAAACAATTTCCATATCACCAGTTACATGAATTTTTTCATTACCGGTAACTGTCTTAAATCCGTTTTTTGTATGAGTCACAACATCGCCGTTTGGATGAATCTCAACAAAAGTACCTGACTTATGGTATATGTGAATTCTTTCAGCATCAGGCGTATCATCAATTTCAAATACATGGCCGGATGTTGTAGCTGTTACTTTATTGTGAGGATACACCGCAGCGTATGGAGCAATTGGCTCTTCGGTTACAGTATCCGGGGTTTTCGTAATAGTGTTTATGCCGCGGGCAAGTTCGTTAGTAGACCTATCACCAGCTGATTCATCTTCGTATTTTGGCATAGATCCAAAGATTAAAGGTAATTGAGAATTAGTTCCATCCATAAAGAAACCAAAGACTCTAGCTCCAACTTGGATTCCAAGATTATTTCCTAATCCTTTAGTACCACCTTCAGTGATAGGCACTACTGTTTGAGCCCAAGGTAAATGACTATCTAAAATAGCACTACCATGTACACCAATCACTCTTACTTTCAGTCTGCCCATTTCTGTTGGATCAGCTAGACTTACTACTGTGCCAATAAACCAACGAACATTGTCTCCATAAAAATCAAGCATTACACAACTTCCTTTTTCAGGCTACCTATTTTAACACAGGTTGCACTTACTTCGTACTTATCAACTGATCTCTTAAACATGTGTCTCATTGAATAGATCAAATACTTACCTGATTTTTTCTTATCATCTGCACTTGCTTCGCTGTTACCTTGTGCAAGTGAAGTCATAAACACAATGTCTATATTGTTGCCAATAGTTTTATGACGATCACCTTTGATAAATTCAATACCATTTACAACAATTGATAATGGATTCTTTGTAAGCATCGTTTGCATTGATTGACGAATAATTCTATTTTTGTATTCAGCACCACTCTTTGATTCGCTATATGAATTGGTGTAATTCACGTATTTAAAAGGATTAGTCACTCCATCAGAATCTCTAAAAGCCATAGATCCACCAATACGAGTTGTATGATTATTACTATACTCGTTAATCTTTTTAGAATCAATGGTTTCATCGAAATTGATTGGAGGATTAGGCTGATCTTGTGATAATATTTCGTCTGCTATAAGCTTTTTGAATAAATCATCTTTAGCATCATAACCAAATGTTTTAGTCTTTTCAGTCAAGGTATCAATAAACTCAAAGCTCGAGCTAACCATTCCTTTTCTAATAATATCAAGCAGATTTTCTTGTCCACTAAATTCATGATTCTCAATACTGCGTCGCATTTGTATAACATTCATAGTATCTTGTATCTTAGTACTTGACACAACATACTTTATATCTTTTCCAGCGTTAAGTGCCGGAGCAGCAAGAATAGATCCTAAATCGCGGTACAGCAGATTATCACCAATTAAAGTAGAATAAAGATAAAACGGATATCCTCTTGATGTTGTAGCCCTTTTTGTCAACCATTGCATTGCAGGTAATGGATGCATATTAGGAACGATAACGTTTATGTTTTGTTGTTCTACATTATCAGTATCAAGAACTTCTACTTCTTTCTTTAATACATTCTTACCGATGGTTTGAATAATTTTAGATATTTTACCGCTGTAATGTCTATTAAGATTCAACAGGTTTGAAAAGTAAACACAATCTTCAACTAAGCTAAACGCTATTACTTGTGCGTTGTCTTGAACTTTTTCAACTTTTTCAACCTTATTAATAAAGAAAGTCTTTTCAACAGCAACAGCTTCTTCTTCAGACGAAAGTATCTTTATAAAGATTCTTTCTGATCCTTGGATATCTGCTTCTTGATAGAAGTTAGAGTCATCCACTAATAACATCTTTGCAGTAAGATATGGACGTTCTATATTTTCAAATATTTCAATATCAGTTACGATACGATTCAACTCTACCGGTTTATCTAAGCGGTCCGATAAAAGCTGAATTGTTTCAAATTGAAATGATGTACTTTCTTGAGTCATTAATTACTTCCAATCGATTCCCTAAACGATTTAACTACGTCTCTAATAATTCCAGCTTTTATTACTCTGATTTCTCTATTAGCTTCGTTTAATCTATTTACTCGATCGAGATATGTAACTTCATTGATTAACGCGCCTGGGCCTACTTCAGGATCGATGTCTACAGTATCTCCTGCAGCATCTTCATAATGATGAGCAGCATTATATTGAAACTCATAACTATTAACAACAATTGTTTCAGTTACGTTATTAGCATTAATTGAGTTAATGCTTTCGCCAGCAACAAACGTTTTATCTATATTTTCGATAAACAGCTGGCCAAGATCTAAGTTTCGTTTTCCAATAGTAGCCGTGGCTGCAGATGTACTACCAGTAATTGTTTGGCCAACCTTAAACTTATCAGTCAATTTTGTTTTTGTGGTAATAACACGAGTTGCGTATTTACTTTCAGCTAATTCAAATACTTTATTATTTGAGACTGGCCAACGTTGTTCTCTAATAGCTTCATTCATTAGATAAAAAGTCCAATGATAGTTTGGATTACCATATAGCTTTTCTGAAACTTGATCAGGTCTTTCACCGGGAAGAATATAATATTCGTCATATGCTGTTGTGGCATCTGCAATTTGATCAATGATGTCTGCATACAAACTTATATCTTCAACCTTAGAAATATTAGTTTCATCACCAAATTTGTAATCAACCATTGGGAAATATTTGAAATAAGAACTCATTAATCGCCTCCTCCGAATCCATCACTTACGCCACCAGACGGAGTTGATCTCGCTGATGCGTTGCTAACCGGTCCGTTTTCAAAGTGATAGAATGAATCACTACCTTCAGCTTCAATGTCTTTACGCGTTTGTGCTTTGTATTCAACAAACGTCATATTCATATCAATTTCTGTAGGGGAACCATCTTTATGTAATACAGGTGAAGTTGCGTTATAGGTTACACTTACTGATTTAAGATAACATAGCTTAATTGGTGTTCCAATATTTTTGAAATGTTTATTACCTGAATTAGATAATAGCCTGATCTTAAACATATTAGGATATTCAAATCCAACAGAGAAAGCTCCGAAAGATGCAATCTCTTCTGGATACGAATGAAATCTAAAGAACTTGATTAGCGATTTAACTGATAGCGATTCTTGTGGAGAGCATGGAATAAATTTAAAGCTAAAGTTGAATTCACGAACAGCCACACCATTAAAGTTTGTACGTATATTTGGATTCATTGTAGCACGGTTAGTAATCTGTGCTGCGTTCCTTAATTGTTCGTTTGGAATTAATGTGGATGCTTTAAGCGTTGCAGCTCTACCAATATCTTTATTTCCTTTGATAACATTAAAAGCATCAAGGAAAGATTGACCAGCTTCAGCTATACCTGCCATAACTGAACTAGCTAAATCATCTCCACGGTTTAATGCTGCAGATGCGCCAGCTCCCATTGAACCAAGACTTGTTTGAGCATAATCAAATCCATCATTGACTTGGAATCCACCAACAGGGATATAGATATCAGCACGTTCTCCACCAATATCAAAGAATTTAAGATTGCTTACGCCTGAACCACTATTGCCGCTATTACGAGCACCAC
>Ga0307488_10003584_pt1 | contig 12949 bp, 17 predicted proteins | sample SB02metaG_FD_202248 | JGI IMG/M metagenome (GOLD analysis project Ga0307488, IMG submission 202248) | Sea-ice brine microbial communities from Beaufort Sea near Barrow, Alaska, United States - SB 0.2 | ecosystem: Environmental > Aquatic > Marine > Coastal | place: USA: Alaska | collected...
CTAAGATGTGTCAACAACCAATTAAAGAAGATTATCTTCTCAGTGGTAAGTTAGAACCAACTAATGACGCATACGCAATTGCTAAAATTACTGGAATAAAAATGTGTCAAGATTTCAATAAACAATATGGTGATAATTTTATATCACTTATGCCAACTAATCTTTATGGACCAAATGATAATTATGATTTAAATAATTCTCACGTATTACCAGCTATGATTAGAAAATTTCACGAAGCTAAATTAAGTAATAAAGAAAGTGTTGAAATATGGGGAACAGGAACACCAATGAGAGAGTTTCTTTATGTAGATGATTTATCTGATGCTTGTGTTCACTTAATGAATAATTACAATGACCCGGAGATAGTTAATATCGGCACTGGTTTTGATATAACAATTAAAGAATTGGCTAACACAGTGAGTGATGTTATTGGTTATAAAGGTAATATTCATTTCAATACTGATATGCCAGACGGAACGCCAAGAAAACTATTAGATGTTTCTAAACTAAAAGAACTTGGTTGGGTATATAAAACAGAATTAAAAGAAGGAATAGAAAAATCTTATGATAATTATATAGAATTAGATATAAAAAACAAAATAAGTGTATGAAAGTAGCATTAATAACAGGAATAACAGGAATGGATGGCTCTCATTTAGCAGAACTATTATTAGAAAAGGGATATGAGGTTCATGGTATAATAAGAAGAGTATCAACATTTAATACGGGTAGAATTGATCATATTTTTGATGAGTTGAATTTACATTATGGTGATGTAACAGATCCTTTAGTGATTTCTAATATTATATCAAAAGTACAACCAAATGAAGTTTATAACTTAGCGGCTCAATCTCATGTTAAAGTTTCATTTGAAATACCATATTATACAGCACAAGTTGATGGTTTAGGCACACTAGCTATCTTAGAGGCCGTTAAAAATCATTGTCCTAAATCAAAGGTTTATCAGGCATCAACATCTGAATTATATGGGGGTATTTCTAAAAATATGCCATCTACTGGATATACAGAAGAATCAAAAATGCACCCAAGGAGCCCTTATGGTGTTGCTAAAATGTATGGCTTGTGGATATGTAAAAATTATAGAGAAGCATATAATATGTTTATTTGTAATGGTATTTTATTTAATCACGAAGGTGAACGTAGAGGCGAAACATTTGTTACTCGTAAAGTAACAATGGCACTTGCTAGTATTAAACTTATGTTGGATTCTGGTTTAAAACCAGAATCACTTAAATTAGGTAACTTATACTCTAAAAGAGATTGGGGATATGCGAAAGACTTTGTATATGGTATGTGGTTAATGTTACAACAAGATGAGCCAGATGATTATGTATTAGCTACAAACGAGGCACATTCTATCAAAGAGTTTGTTAATTTAGCAGCTAAAGAATGTGGGATAGAATTAATTTGGACCGGTGAGTTTGAAAATGAAACAGCTTGTAATAAAGAAGGATTAATTATAGTTGAAATTGATAATAAATATTATAGACCGTCTGAGGTTGATATTCTCGTTGGTGATTATACAAAATCTAAGGAAAAACTTGGATGGAACCCAAAAGTAAAATTTGAAGAACTTGTTAAAATCATGATGGAACATGATATAAAAAATATTAAATAAATATGATACATATTTTATGGTGTACTTTGAGACCTACTCAATTTAAAGATATGCACTCTGAGTGGATAAAAAGATCTGATGATCCTGATAATATACAGACATATGTTGCGGTTAATTGGAAAGAAGATGCTGCTGAATTAAAAGATTATCTTAAAAGTAATTTTCTAATAACACTTAACACAAATAAAATAGGTGTTTGTTATCCATCTTATCAATTATCATCTATCTTAGGTGATAAAATGGGAGAAGTTAAAGAAGATGATATTATTGTCTTCGCATCTGATGATTTTAGACCACCACAAGGTTGGGACACATATCTTATAAATAAATTAAAAGGCAAGGGTGATGTTGGTTTATTTGTTAGAGACGGGTATCAACTACCTGATTCTTCTAATATGTTACACCCAGCTATTACTATTCCGATAATAACATACGGATGTTTGTTAAAAATGAATAGAACAATTTATCATCCAGCATACAACCATATGTTCTCTGATTGTGAATTATATGACAATCTAAAAGATTTGGGTATGTTATACGATGATAGAATAAATGATGATACTATGTTTGAGCATTTACACTATGCAGCTGGTAAGAGAAAATCTGATAAAGCTGATCAAGCTTATAATACCAAGTGGAAAGAGGATGAACTAACATGGAATAAACGAAAGTTAATGAATGTAGAAGAAAGAATTAAAGTATGAAGACAATAAATATAAATTTTGTGGATTTTTGGCCAGGGTTTGATAAAAATAATAATTATTTTTATCAACTATTAAAAGAGGAATTTAATATAGTTATATCCAATAACCCTGATTACCTATTTTACTCTGGTTTTGGCAACCAACATAAAATGTTTGATTGTGTTAAAATCTATTATACGGGTGAAAATAGAGTACCACCAAGTGATTGTGATTGGTCATTCTCATTTGAGAATACCAATGATAAAAATTATAGATTACCTTTATATCTATTATATGATGGGTATTATGAATTATTGGACAAAAAGGTGGATGAAGACTTATTAAATAGGAAATTCTGTAATCAAGTAATATCGAATGGAAATGGTCATGTTAGAAATGATATTTATCGAAAATTGTCACAATATAAACATATTGATTCTGGTGGTAGATTTGGTAATAATATTGGTGGGCCTGTTGTAGATAAATTGGAATTTATATCTGATTATAAATTCTCACTATCATATGAGAATGAAGATTTCAATTATCCTAGTAGAGGTTGTTCTATAACTTCCGAGAAAGTAATGGAGCCTATGAAGGTTAATTCAATTACTATTTACTGGGGTAACAAAAGAGTTAGTGAAGAATTCAATTCGGATAGTTTTATCAATAGATATGATTTCGACTCCGATGAATCTATGATTGAGTATATTATTAAACTTGATACCGATGATGAGTTATACATGGAGAAATTAAATAAACCGTGGTTTATTAATAATGAAATACCAGAAGAACTTAAACTAGTAAATATTAAGAAATTCTTATATAATATTTTTTCAAAATTTGAAATGTATATTGATGGGAAGGTAGGTAGAAACGAACCATGTCCGTGTGGTAGTGGTAAAAAATTAAAAAAATGTCATGGGTGAGTTTAAAATTGGACAAGATGTATTTATAGATTCCGATGTTTTTATGAAACAAAAATCCATATCAATTATTGGTAGTCATGTAGCTATTGATAAGGGATTTTATTGCTCCACTAAAATAATAATTGGTGATTATGTACATATAGGACCTCATGTATCTATTGTTGGTAGTAAAAAAGGTGAATTTATATGTAAAGGATTTAATAATATTATGGCGGGTGCTAGAATAATATGTGGTTCGGATAGATTTGATGATAGTGGATTATTTGGGTCTATGATACCAAGTGAATTCAAGGGTAATCAAATCATAGAACCAGTTGTGATGGAGGAATTTTCAAATATAGGTACAAATGCTGTTGTTTTACCAGGATCTACCCTACGAAGAGGAGTATTATTGACTATTGGATCAGTATTATTGGGTGATACCGAAGAGTGGGGTGTGTACACTGGTAATCCAGCAAAACTTATCAAAAAGATAGATGGTAGTAAAATAATAGAAAACGCAAAAAAATTAGGATATTAAAATGGAAAAAATATACTCAAAAGTAGAACCAGGTAAACTATTACACTTTATTAATAGATATTATCACATAGAAGGCGAAAGACATAATTTAGTGGATGAAGATGGCTTCATTCAATGTGCAGCAATGAAGTTACCAAAGGGTAAAACATTCAAACCACATAAACATTTCGAAAGGGAAAGAACAGAACTAGCTTATATACCACAAGAAAGTTGGATGATATTTCAGGGTTCTGTTAAATGTACTTTCTATGATTTAGATGATACTATAATATGTGAGCCAATTTTACGAGCAGGTGATGCGAGTTTTACCTTATATGGAGGACACACATATACCATATTAGAAGATGATACCATTGTTTATGAATATAAAACTGGTCCATATGATGGTATAGAAAATGATAAGAAAATGATATGAGTTTTAATGTAATAACAGAATTTGAGAATAAAATAGCTGATTTTTATGGATCGCCATATGCAGTTGCGGTCGATTGTTGTACACATGGAGTAGAATTATCACTAAGATATACAGACTCGAAAAGCTTTAGTGTACCAAAACACACATACATATCAATACCTTTTTTAGCAGATAAGATGGGTCTTTATTTTACATGGAAAGATGAAGATTGGGTTGATTATTATTATCTTACACCAAAGGTTATAGATGCTGCTGTTTTGTGGAAAAAAGATAGTTATATACCTGGGACATTTATGAGTATTAGTTTTCAGTATAGAAAACATCTCAGTTTGGGTCGGGGTGGCGTTATACTAACAGATGATAGAGAGGCCGCATTGGAATTAAAAAAAATGTCATATGATGGGAGGTTACCGGATATACCCTGGAGAGATCAAAATATATCATCAATGGGTTATCATTATTATATGACACCGGAAACCGCACAATTAGGATTAGATAAATTACAAAACGCAATTGACACAATACCATTTAAATGGTCAATCAATGATTGGCCTGATTTATCACAAATGGATATATTTAATAAAAAAAAATAGAATAAAATGATTAAGAAGAAAGCATTTATAACAGGAATAGCTGGTCAAGATGGTAGTTACCTATCAGAATATTTATTATCATTAGGATATGAAGTTCATGGTATGATTAGAAGACAATCAACATCAGAGAATCAATCAGCTAGAATTCAACATTTATTTGAAAATAAGGATATTCATACATATTATGGTGATTTATTAGACCAAACTTCAATCGAAAAATTACTAAGTGATATAATACCAGATGAAATATATAACCTAGGAGCACAATCTCATGTTAGAGTTTCATTTGATATACCACAATTTACCGTACAAACCAATTCTGTTGGGGTTGTTAATATGTTAGAAGCATATAAAAGAATTTGTCCTAATGCTAGATTTTATCAGGCATCCTCTTCTGAGATGTTTGGACTAACTATCGATGATGATAGATTTCAAAGAGAAACAACTATAATGAACCCAGTATCACCATATGGTTGTTCTAAAGTGTTTGGTTATAATATGGTAAGACATTATCGTAGAGCTTATGGATTACACGCAACCAATGGTATATTATTCAATCATGAATCACCACGTAGAGGTTCTAACTTCGTTACTAATAAAGTTGTTAAAGCAGCATGTTCAATAAAACTGGGATTACAAGATGGTTTAGAATTGGGTAATATAGATTCCTTTAGGGATTGGGGACACTCTAAAGATTATGTTAAAGCAATGCACATGATGGTTAATAGTGATGAGGATGCTGGTGATTATGTTGTATCTACAATGGAAACACACTCGGTTAGAGAGATGTGTGATGTTGTATTTTCATACTTAAATATGGATTATAAAGATTATGTTACACAAAATCCTAAGTTTTTAAGACCAGAAGAATTACCATATTTGAAAGGAGATTCTACTAAATTGAGAGAAAAGTTTGGATGGAAACCAGAATATGAATTTAAAGAATTAATGCATGAGATGTGTGACCATTGGATGGATGTATTACAAGGTATAAAATCAATTAGATAAATGGAAAATGTATATAAAACATATAAAAATGATTTAGAGTGGTTAAAATACAGTTTATTAAGTGTCAATAAATTCATAACAGATAGTAATTATGAAATAGTTATTTACTATCATGATGAATGTGAGAAAGATATAAAAAGTATGCTTTCTGACATTACATTAAAAAATAATATATAATATGAATCAAATATCTTATTCCTTTTTCACTCCTAAAAAATTCAATGATGATAAGTTTTATGATAAATATCTATCACTTGATAGATATTGGTATAATATACCATCCATAATAGCACTAAATAAATTATTCTATAAAGACTTTGAAATTAAATTCTATATATCACCAGATATAAAGAATAATCCTTTATATAAAATTATATCAGATTCTATCGAAAATTATGACGGTGTTTCGGTGGAGGTTATGAATCATGAATATGAATATACAGAACCGACTATATGGAGATATAAACCAATAATCGAATCAAGTGTTGATATTTTATTATGTAGAGATATTGACTCAATACCAAATGAGGTTGAAGTTAAATCAACTTATCATTTTTTAAATAATGATAATTATAAAATAACTTCTATAAGAAGTCACAAATATCACAATTGTGATGGAACAATAATATTAGCTGGTCTTTGTGGGTTTAGAACAAAAGATACTTTATATCCAAATGGTGATTTTGATGAGTTTTATAATGATATCGGTAAAAATAGATGGGGAATAGATCAAGATTTTTTAATAGGATTTTTGAAATCAAAAGGTACACAATGGGTATCTGATAACTTTTTGGATTCCAGAATATCAAATGGTGATAACTTAGTATTGGAACCAAGGCTTAATTGTGTATCACATAATGAATCATTTTATAATGAAAGTATTAATTTGGATATAGATACTAAATTATTAGATATCTTAAATGGAATTACATCATGGCCAGGTGAGCCAGTTAATTGTAGAGGTGATATTTTAAAAGAAATATTAAATTTTAACCAATATGAACCATTAAATATAATGAGTGAAATTATACTCGGTGATGAAAAATTAAAAGAATTTTATTTATGTTAATTGATGGTGATTTTTTTGAAAGTTTATCGGATATCACATTTAAGGATCCTTATACAGGACCTATAACACCGACACTAGATAATATCAAATGTGATAAAGAATGTCCAATATTATTTATTAATTCTTCAAGAATTATGCAATTATTTCATGTTATACAACAACAACCAAATAAAGAATTTATAGTAATTGGACATAACTGTGATACAACATTTGATGATAATATAAGAAGTTTAATACCAAATAATGTTAGAAAGGTATGGTTACAGAATTACAATGGATTAGAAACTGATAATATATCTTCTCTACCAATTGGATTAGAAAGAAAAAGATGGTTTCCGGAACAAAGAAAGCAGAATATTATTGTGGAAAATATGAATAGTAATACTAAAAGAGTAAACAAGATTTATATGAATTTTTCCACTGATACTAACCCAATTAGGAAAGAATGGTTTAATTTTCTGAAAGAAAAGGAATTTATAGATACAGAGATGATTGGTAATGGAGGTAATTACAATAATTATGTTAATAAATTAAAGGAATATAAATTTATTATTAGTCCTCCAGGAAATGGAATAGATTGTCACCGTAATTGGGAAGCTTTATATTTAAAGTGTGTTCCTATTATCCAGAGAAGTAATTTTACTGAGAGTATGTTCGGGGATATGAATGCAATTCTAGTTGATTCTTATACTGATATCACTGATGAATTATTAGATAATTATGAATATAAAAGTAATGATGATAAATTATCAACGGACTATTGGGAAAAAATAATTAAAGAAGATGGTAAATAAAGTAGATAAGATATACGTACTAAATCATAAAGATTTTACTGATAGATTAGAAATAATTGAAAATAATCTAAATAGAGAGGGATTGGAGTATAAATTAGTTCAGGTTGGTCATCCTGATACAATCGATTATGAATCGGAATTAGAAGGATGGGAACATTATGATGATATCATAATTCAACAACCATACGATAGTTATAGAAATTTTTCTAAAAAGATAAGTGTGGGAAGTTTGAGTTTAATACTTAAGCATCTATGGTGTTATAAAGATCAGATAGAAAATAATTACGAAAATGTTTTAATCCTAGAAGATGATTGTGATATACCTGAGAATTTTAGTGAATACCTAAGTGATAATATGAGAGACTTTTCGGAATTAAATGAGATAGATGGAGTAGGGGTTTTAGTTATGGGAACATCACATAATTTCTTATGTAAAAATATTAAAGAAGGTAAGTCTTGTCACTATGGTCTTTATCAAAAGACAAGATGTACACACGCTTATATATTGAATATAAACTCAACGAGTAAAATATTAGAACGATTTAAAATAATCAATTTACCAATTGATTTTAAATTAAATGAAATATTACAATTGGAAGGTATTAAGGTGGCTTGGTCAGAACCAGGTCTAGAACAAAATGATGAATCTAGAACAAATTATTGATAGAAAATAAGTAAAATATGAAAATATCATTCACTGACTTTTGGCAATATCCAAGAGCATTTGACCCAAATAATAACTTCATCATCCACTTAATTAAAAGTGTATATCCAACCGTTGAAGTAACCGATCCAGATAAAGCGGATGTAATTATCTTCACAATTTTTGGCAGTGAACATAGAAAATATTCTTGTAAGAAAATATTCTTCTCAGGTGAAAATAAACGACCTAATTATAATGTGTGTGATTATTCGATAACTTTCGATGTTGATAGTTATGGTGATAGAAATATAAGAATTCCTTTATGGTTACATTATATCGATTGGTTTAATGTGAAGTCATATGATAACCCAGAGTATTTATTCCCTGTGGATTATGTTTATAATGATAATAAATTTAGTACTAAAGAGAAAACTAAATTTTGCTCAACAGTTTATAGTAATCCGGTTGGTATGAGAAATGATTTTGTGACTAAGTTGAACAATTATAAGAAAGTGGATTGTTATGGTAAGGTTAATGGGTTTCACCACCTACCGGATGGTGAGGAAGTTAAAATGAATATAATTAGTGATTATAAGTTCAATATTTGTTTTGAAAATTCTAAACACAAAGGATATTATACCGAGAAGATACTACACTCGAAAGTTGCTGGGTGTATTCCAATATATTATTCTGATGGAGATATGAGTATGGATTTTAATCCGAAGTGTTGTATAAATTTGAATAATTTTGAAAATGTAGATCATTTAATGAGATATATAATTGAGGTTGATTCTAATGATGAATTATATAAGAGTATATTAAATGAACCACTATTTAAAGAGAGAATAGATTTAACTGAATTAAAAAATAAAATAAAACAAATACTATGAATATAAGAGAATGGATAACAAATAATTTAGAGAACGATTCTATTGTTTTAGAAGCCGGGATGTATGATGGTAAAGATACTTTGTTCTTTTCTAATTATTTTACCGAAGGTAAAATATATGGGTTTGAGCCAATACCTAGCTTGTTTTTACAAGCATCACAAGTCTTGAGAAACCAAACCAATGTTGAAATTTCTAACATGGCTTTATCTGATGTCACAGGGAAAAGTAAAATCTTTCTAAGTGATAGATTTGGCCAAGTAGCTGGTTCATCATCATTATTGAATCCTAAAGACCATTTGGGTGTACATCCTCAGATAACATTCAAAGAAGAAGTTGATGTGGATACTATTAATTTAGATGAATGGTTTGAATCAAAAGGTTTAGATACAATTGATTTTATGTGGTTGGATATGCAAGGGTATGAACCAATTGTCTTGAAGAATTCTCCTAACATTTTGAGTAAAACAAAATATATTTATACAGAAGTTTCTTTAATCGAAACGTATGATAGTGTTATGTTATACCCAGAGTATAAAAAATTCTTAGAAGAGAATGGCTTTGAGGTAATCGATGAAGAATTACCTTGGGAGGACATGGGAAATGTTCTATTTAAAAATAAAAAAATTAATAAATTATGATATATGATATTTACATAGATGATAAAGAAGTTACTCATGGTAATTTACATCTTAAAAGAATTACTGAATATTTGAACTTCGATGGATTTTCAAATTTTATAGAAACTGGTACATATAAAGGTGGTGGAATAAAATGGGCACTAAATAATAACTTTACTAAAGTGAAGAGTACCGAATTGAATGGGGAATTATTTACTGATGCGGTTAAATTGTTCGAAAGTAATAATGATATTGCGATTCATAATCAAGATACAGTGGACTTCCTAGCGGAAGTAACTCCTTCGATAAATGAAAAAACTGTATTTTTCCTAGATGCTCATAAGTCAGGAATTGAAGGTTCTTATAATAAAGATCATCCGAACCCAGCTATTATTGAATGTAAAATTCTAAGTGAGGATTTTTATGATATAAATGAGTGTATAATTATAATTGATGACGCTAGGATATTTGATGATAATTTCAAAAATGACATGAAAAAACAGTTTGATTCAAAAGGATTGAAATGTGTTTATTTAGATGATACTATAATATTCTGTAATGAAAAATATTTGAAATAATGAAAATAGCTTACCACGATAATTCTTTAGGTTTTAGAGGAACTACAATAGCACTTTATGATAATGCTTACTATCTAAGAGAGATTTTAGGTATAGAACCCCTAATTTTACACCATAATAGGTGGATTGATCGAACAGATCCGTCTGTTATTAAGAAATTCGAGGAAAACGGGATGAAAGTCATCGGATATGACTCAATAAATGACATCGATAGTATATTAGAAGAAAATAATGTGGATAAGTTTTACGTCATTAAAAGGGGTGGTGAGAATGATGTAGATTCAGAAGTGATGTCTAAAACTAGGGAGAACTTCTTAAATTCTAATTCTATGTGTACAATGAGTGATATCAATCACTTTACTACAAATTATAACTGTAAATTTGCATTCGCATCTAAATGGTTATCTGATGACAATGGGAATGATATTCCTGTTATGCCTCATATGATCAATTTACCAAATACTGATGAAGACTTAAAATCAGAATTAAATATCCCAAAAGAATCCATTGTCTTTGGTAGATATGGTGGTCATGAAACATTTGATATTCCATTCGTTAAAGATTGTATAAGAGATGTCTTAAATAAGAGAGATGATATCTATTTCCTATTCCAACATACCGATAAGTTTATTGATCACGAAAGAGTTATATTTTTACCAGCTTCTACAAATCTAGAATCTAAAGTTAAGATGATTAATACTTGTGATTTTATGTTACACGCTAGAGTAGTAGGAGAATCTTTTGGATTAGCAGTTGGTGAATTCTCAACTAGGAATAAAAGAATAATAACTTACTTCGGATCTAAAGAAAGATCTCACATTGATATTTTAGGAGATGGTGGAATCTATTACAATAACTATGATGAACTAATGGATATTATAATTAACTCTTCTAAGGAAGAAGGAGATTTCAATTACTATAAAGATTACACCCCTGAAAAAGTGGTAAACAAATTCAAAGAAATTTACTTACAATAAAAAGAAGATATGAGAGGAAATATAGATTTAGTGCATAAAATATTACCATATTTGGAAAAATATTGCGATAATAAGATATTTTTAGAAGCAGGTGCGAATGATGGTATTCGATATAGCAATTCTCTATATTTAGAGGAAAAATATGGATGGAATGGAATTCTTATTGAACCCAATAAATTCCAATATAATAATTGTCTTATCAATAGAGAAAATTGTGATATTTTCAATTATGCTTTAGTTTCATCTAATTATAATCTAGGTAAAATAAAAGGATCGTTTGGAGATAATTCGAAGGATAATGGGTTAGTAGGAGGAGTAAGATTTGATTATTGGGAAAAGCATAATGAAATGAGTGACCATGAATCTCATTTAGTCGAAGTTGAGACTATGACACTATCTGATATTATAGATAAATCGAAACACGAATGTCCATCCTTCATTAGTTTGGACATCGAAGGTTATGAATTAGAAGCATTAAATGGATTGGGTGAATACAGACCTAATGTTTTTCTTATTGAAATATTAGAATGGGATATAAAATCAGAGTTTGATAATCATGTAAATTACATGAATAGTATAGGGTATAGATTAGAAACAAGTTTTGTTAATAATAATGATTACCTTTTTATAAAAGAATAAATTGGATATGATAGACATAAATTGTACAGTAGTGACAGCTCTATTCAATATAAATAGGAGTGAGTGGAAGCAATATTATAGGACATGGGATAAGTACCTCGAATACTTCTCTAATACTTTATCACTTAAATCAAAATTTGTTATATATGTTGAGGAATCAACTGTGGATTTCGTTAAGACTGAAAGAATTAAAGTAGATCCTAATATGGAATATACTAAGATTATAGAAATGAAATTCGAAGACTTACCGAAATATAAACTTAGAGATCGTATCGAAAAGGTAATGACTTCTTCTGATTATAAACAAGGTCTAGTTGAACCAGCCGCCCCTGAATATAACAATCCAGATTATTCAGTTTTGATATTATCAAAGATGGGATTAGTGGAAGATGCTATAACTAGAAATTTTTATGATACTGAAAAATATATGTGGTTAGACGCTGGAATAAGACAACACTTATTTAAATCAGAAGATAGAGGTAAGAAATTTCCTAACCCATCTAAGATAGATGATATCAAGGGAATTAGAATTCTGTGTAGAATACCACCCAAAGAAAAAGATTTAAATATTAAAGAATTTTATAAATCTCACCAAAATAGATTTGGCGCTGGGGTTATAGTTGGTAAATCAGATGATATATTAAAATTTAATTTGAAAATAGATGATATAATGGAAGAAGCCTTATCAAATAATCTAATAGATAGTGAGCAGTCTTTACATTGTATATGTTACCTACGTAATAAGGAAATGTTTGAGCTTATATATAATAGTGATTGGTATTATCATTTCGATATGTATCTATAAAAAAAAGTAATTAAAATGAATATTAACAACAACAACAACAACAAGTTAACCGAGAACCAATCTTTATTCGATTCTTATAATAATTTTATTATAAGTGATGATAGAAATGTTTTCTATAAAATGGTTATGAGGATTAAACTTTATAATATGGTG
>Ga0307488_10003585_pt1 | contig 12949 bp, 15 predicted proteins | sample SB02metaG_FD_202248 | JGI IMG/M metagenome (GOLD analysis project Ga0307488, IMG submission 202248) | Sea-ice brine microbial communities from Beaufort Sea near Barrow, Alaska, United States - SB 0.2 | ecosystem: Environmental > Aquatic > Marine > Coastal | place: USA: Alaska | collected...
TGCAGTTTGGCCTGCATTTGCTTTTCATTCTCGCGCAACCGCTCTGCCTCCTCGCGCCGGTTCTGTTTCTAGGGACTGATGGATAGTGCTTGCCACGTCATCAAACGAATGTTCAACCCACGTCTACGGGTTTAACAGGCAAGCAAAAACGCGGGGAGCAATGTCTATTAGTCCCCACCTGTGCCTCCAGACGCTTCAGCTCCGCTAGCCGCAGTTCCTCGTACTTGACGGCGGCCGAGAAGGAAGCGATGACGCCGCTCAACTGCGGCCGGAGGCAGGCGTCGATCTTCTCGGTCGACGCTCCGGGCACCTGCGCGCGGACCGCGCCCATGATGTCCTCCGGGAACACGCCGCCGGCCTCCACGCCCCGCAGGATCGGCACGAGGCGCGTGCGGCTCCCGTGGTCCTCGTCATACCCCAGCTCTAGGGCCAGCCAGGTACATGATGACCGCCACGTCATTGGGTGATATTCAACTAAAAGAAGAGCGAGGGTCAACATGGCGTGCGGAGCTGGGAACGGGCATTCTATGCAGGTTTTGAGTTATGCGGACTGTCCAGATGGTTCATTTCAGTTTTAGACTGCGATTCTGGAGTTGGTTGAATTTCCATGTAGAACAGCCGAAATTCGCTCTCCATAATGTGATTTATTGTCGGTCAATGAGTCATGCCTAATCTTGCGCGTACAGGCTCCTACACCTGTCAGTAAGAGGTTTGAAATGCTCTATTTGGACTGTCCCCAGAAGTGCATAGTTACATACCCTGCACAGCTCCACCAGCGCGCGCTGCAAAGCGGCAAACACCTCGTCGCCGTCATCCCCTTCGGCGCGCTGCATCTCTTGCACCAGCGCTTCCTCCTCCGCCATCACCGGGGGCGCCACCGCTGTCTGCAGCGTCGGCGGCGCCGTAGTGCGAGGCCCAGCGTCGGCGAACGATAGCTCCCGCGGCAGCGGCAGCTCCTTCTGTTGCTTCTGTGCCCCTGCGCCCCGTTGCTTGCTGGCGATGAGCGGCGAGAGGGCGGCTTCCAGCAGCGCAGCCGTGGCGGTGGCGGTTCTCTTTCCCTCGGGGTCCCTGGCAACCTCCCGCACCACCGCCTTGGCCCAGGTGTCGATGTCGCGGCCGTTCGCCCACCCCGGCGCAGCGATCAGCCGAGCCGCCATCGCAGCGAGAGCGGCGTCGTCCGCGCATGGCGCCAGCTTCAGCTTGGGCGCGAGGCGCCGCTTCAGAATCGCCATGGAGTCCGCCACGTCGAACGGCTTGAAATACAGGCGGCCCGGAACCCGCGACTTGAGCCCGGCGTTGACGGCGAGCAGCGCCTCCATGTCCTCGTCGTACCCCGCGAAGATCAACAACAGCTTGTTCTTGAACTCCGGCTCGGTCAGGATCTGCACGATCTCGTCGAGGACTTCGCTCATGTAGCTCCCGCCGCGACGCGGGTTGAGGCGGTACGCCTCGTCCACGAACAGCACCTTGCCGCGCGCCCGCTGGAAGATCTCCCGCGTCTTGCCGGCAGACTGCCCCACGAACCCTGGCAGGAGGGTCATCGATAACAAGCACTCGAACCGATATCGGACGTGCCCGCATGACTTACGTTTCGGGTGCATGCTCATATACTTGTAGACGCGCGGACGTCGAGGAGGAGATTCAGCGTCGGTGGAGTGCTTGTTCTCAATGACCCCCCTGCCTGGCGTGAACTCGCTCGCAGGAACCTCCACCACCTCAGCCGACCCCAGCAGGCCCAGCTGATGGAACAGGTCACCCATGCGGCGCGCCACGGTGGTCTTGCCGGTGCCTGGCATCAGGGTCATTGAGAACAAGCCCACTCGAACTGAGATCGGTCGTGCCCGTATGACTTAGTGAGTGCTCATACGCATGTGCGGAGGAGGAGGAGGAGGCGATTCAACGTCGGTCGGGTGCTGCGTCGCAATATCCCCCCTGCCCGGGTCCCCGGCGAAGACGAAGGACAGTTCCAGGTCCTCCAGAGGGTCGCGGCCCTGCTCCTGCGCGAAGCTCACGGTGGCGTGGATGTCGCGCAGCTGCTCGAGCACGGCGTCGCACCCGACCAGATCGGAGAACACCGCCTCCAGGCCAGCCGCGTCGGGCGTAGCGCCGGGCAGACCATGCGAGTCGGCGGGCGCGAAGTCCGCGGCCGTGAGCTGCTTGCACGCCGCGCGCTCGGCGGCGGAGAGCGACTGCAGGCGCTTCTCCACGCGTTGCACCGCGGCGGAGAGGAGGTTGGCCACGGCGCCGCCGTTCCCGAAGTTGGCCGACATGCGCTGCATCTCCAGCACTGCCACTGCCGCGCGCCCCGACTCCATGTCCACCGTCTACCAGGGGTTGACACTCGACCACCTTTTCAGCTTAACCTAAGCACTTCCTGCTGGATGCGCTGGCTGGCGTCAGTCTGACAGTGATTATAACGGCTGAGCTTGAGCTAAAAAGTGGACGTGTGTAAACCCCTGCCATCCACCCGTTCTTGCGCGCCATGCTTAGCAGCATCATCAACAACTGGTCGTTAGTGTAATCCTCGAAGTAGAACGCCTCCTCCAGCTGGAACCGGCGGGAGAGCCCCGGGTTGGCCTCGCGCAACATCTTGCGCATGGGGTCGTCGTACCCCAGCAGCATCACGCACATGTCCTCGCCCGGCACGCCCTGCACCCGCGCCACCAGGGTGTCGATGACTGCCGCCGCGTGACAGGGAACACACCGCGCCTCAGCAGCACCCGGGGTGACATCACCGAACATCACCGCGTGGGTTCACAACGACATCTTGTCAGACAATCCTCAACGGTGTCTTGACAAGTGTGTGACCCCCGTGCATTTCGGATAGCACGATGCAAAATTACTCATGATCACCGGGATCGCACAATTACTGCGTCAGACTACACACACCCCGTGTTTGAATGCATTGCCCGGTCTGCACACATTGAACGTTCAATAAACTTGTTTCCCCGTACACTGCGTTATCGTAGCCTCGCCTTGTATGGGTCCACCACGCCCGCCACGGAGCCGCCGGCGCCCGAGTGCAGCCCGTACGCCTCATCGATGACCAGCACGCACCCCTTCGCGGCGTCCAAGATGGCGTTGGTCTTCTCCTCCGATTGCCCTAGCGCGCCGCCAATGAAGTCGGACGGGTTCTTGATGAGCACGTCCCCTTTGGAGATGAGCCCGATGTCGCGCAGAATCCGCCCTTGCTATAGGGGCGCGCGTTGAAATTGGAAGCAAAACATGAAAGCAGCTTGTGAGAGGCGTTTCCGCGTATATAAGGAGGCACCAGGTTTTCGCCCTGTCCCCCGTACAACTTGAAAGCAATTAATCGTATTTTAGTTTCAAGAGCTGAGACTAGGCGCTCTCAACACAGGGATTACAGGTTTCAACTTGCGTCACCCCACCGTAGATGCGTGCCACCGTGGTCTTGCCCGTGCCCGGGTTCCCCAGCAGCACGCGGTTGAGGCCGATGCACTGCAGCGGCTCCTCGCAACAGGGTCATTGAGAACATACCCACTCGAACTGAGATCGGACGTGCCCGCATGCCTTACCTTCAGGGTGAATGCTCATACAGATGCGCAGATGAGGAGGAAAAGAGTCAACGTCTGTCGAGTGCCTGTTCTCAAGAACCCCCCTGCCTCAGCCTCCTCGCGCTCCGCGTTGGTCTCGATGAGCCCCATGATGTAGGGACGCAAATTGAAGTTGAGAGCAAAATTTGAAAGCATTTTATGGCATTTGAGTGTCAAGTGCTGATACCTCCCGCTGCTTGCAACACGAGTTTGAACTTGCACCGCCCCACCATGAGCTACCGCACCGACCCCTTCACAGTGTCGAGCCCGAGCATGCCGTCGAGCTCCTGCAGCGCCGCCTCGGACGCAGCGCGCACGTCCCGCGGCCCCAGCAGGTCCTCCCGCTGCAGCTCAAAGTCCGCCGGGCCGGGCCCGCGCCCGAAGGCCTCACGCTCGCGCACGATCCGCTCAGATTGCCGCGACAGAGTCTGCTCCCAGAAGTTGCGCACCGCGCGCGCGTTGCCAAAGCCCGGCGTGTCGCGCAGCGAGCCCAGGCGGCGAGCCGCGATCCGCGCGTGCTTCTCGTCTTGCAGCACGAAGCGAGGCGTGTGCCCGTCGATATTGCTCATCAGCACCGAGCACAGTTCCTCCGCAGTGAAGTCCGGGAAGGTGAACGTGTGCGGGAACCGCGACGGCAGCCCGCCATTTAGTGCCACGCGAGTCATGCTCTCGCCACGTCGATACATCGCCGATTAACTTGACGCACGAGGGCCGCGCCTCATCTGCGTTGAACGACGTGACAAGCATAACTCACTCATCCCCACCTTCGTTATGCGCGAGGAGCTCCTCCAGCGGCTTGGCGTACCCTGCGATGACTACCGCCAGCTTCCCGCGCCTAGGGCCCGGCAGAAAGACATCAAAACATCAGGCAGGTGGCAAGAAACCAGGGCATGTAAACGTATTTGAAGGACAGCTTGAGCAATTTGAGGCGGGCCCTGCCCGCGCCGGTCCTCCATCTCAGTCAGCAGGTAGTCGAGGATGCTGCCGCCGAGCGGGTTGGACTTGGGCTTGAGCTGGTACACCTCGTCCACGAATAACACACCGCCGTCGTCCTGGCAGTAGGATTACCAAGAACAAGCAACGGACTGACATTGAATCGACGTACCGAGTCCGCGCGTCTGTTTGAGCATTCACCCAGGAAGTAAGTCAAAAGTTATGCTCCGATCTGGGTCTGAGTGTGTGACTGTTCTCAATGACCCCCCTGCCAGCTGCTTCAGGTGCTCCTGCAGCTTTGCAATGCCGCCTGCCGGCAGCTCGGGGCCGGACACTCGTTCCCTGACTGTTTGTTCATAGTGTACTAGTGCACTCACCGCATCCTCCTCCCTGGCCTGGCCACTCGTCCCCTGACTGTTTGCTCATAGTGTACCGGTGTATCCGCACACACTCACCGCATCCTCCTCCCTGGCCTGGCCACTCGTCCCCTGACTGACTGTTTGCTCATAGCGTACCGGTGTACCCGCACACACTCACCGCATCCTCCTCCCTGGTCTGGCCAATCGTTCCCCGACAACTTGCCGTAAACCCCGCCAGCAGCTTCGCGCCGCTCGTCTCCTCGAACGTGTCAGCCGGGAGCGCGCCAGCCTGATGCAGAAGCTGCGCATAAAGCCGCGCTACGGTGGTCTTTCCAGTCTTGGTAGAAGGGTCACTTAGAACAAGCACTCTACCTGAGCGTGGACGTGCCCGCACGACTTACCTCAACGGTGAATGCTCTTACTTACAGGCGCGCGGAATAGGGTTGTGGATTCATTGTCGGTCGAGTGCTTGTTCGCAATGACCTCCCTGCCCAGGGTTCCCGATGAAGATGGTGTTGTGGTTTTCCTTGCCGACGTCCTCCTGGCGCTCCACTGAGAGCTTGATGCGGTCGCGCACGCCAAAGAACCGCTTCTTGACCGGCGCCAGCCCGGTCAGCTGCAGCACGTCGTACAGCGCCGGCACCTGCTTGCGCTCTTCGTTGGCGCGGCGCCGCAGCTTGGCCGCCGCCGCCGCCTCCTGCTGCTCCCGGGTCTCCGGCGGCTGCAGCAGGGCGGGAGACAGCAGCGCAGCGGACGCCTTGGTCATACACCCGATGGCGATCTTGGCGCACGGCGCCATCGAGTCCGCCGCCGCGGCGGGGCTCATCAGGAACGCGATCGCGTGCGCGAGGGACGCCCCCGTGGTGGCGCTCGGATGCATCGAGCGCAAAAGGCGCCGAAGAGCCGTCCCAAGCCTGCCGCCACCGCTGCCGCCGCTGTTGCCACCGCCATCGCCGCCGTCACCGCCACTGCCGCCGCCGCCACCGCCTTCGGGGGGCTCCGTCGCCTGAACACCGAAGGTGGACGCGCACACGGCCTCGAGCATGCGCGCCACGTCGCGGGCCGACGCGGGGCCGGTCGAGCCCGCGGCGATGGACTTGAGCGCATCCGCCGCCTTCAGGATCTCACTGTCCATCAGCTTCAGGCCCCGGCGGCAGAGCTCCAGCGCCTCGCTTGCGTCCTGCGCGGCGTCAGCTGGCGAGGACTCGGACTCGTACACCTCGCGGCAGATGTCACCCGCAAGCTCGGCGTCCCGCGCGACGGACTCGAGCAGGCCCTGGACGGTGCCGCGCTCCGCCGCGCGCAGCACGCCGCGCACGCCGTCCACCTTGGTGCCGCCGTCGCTGTCGCCGCGCCCCACGCTAGGGTGAAGCAGTTATTGCCCGCCACGTCATCGACAAGCACTTGAACCATGATGTATTGTGAGACAAAGAGAGAGACGCTGCCGCGTGTATAAGGAGGCACCAGGCTATCGCCCTGGCCCCCGTCCTTGATGTATTGTGTAAATTGTCATCCTAGGACGTGGCGAAGGAGCACAATATCTGCCAGGCCCTACCCCACGGCGTCGTGCAGTGCGCGGCGGAGCCCCTCGCGCGCCTCCGCCCCGACGCGGGTCGCGCTGGCCGCGGCCGCCACCTCGCCGCGCTTCATGCCCACCTTCTGGCGCGCCGCCTCGCGCGTGTTGACCGACTGCTGCAGCGTGCGCTCCGTCGCCAGCTCCAGCTTGGACAACTCGCGGCTTGACAGCTCCCGCCGCCGCTTCAGGGCCTCCAGAACCCTTGCTGTCTCCACCCCTTGCGCCGCGCGTTTCGCCGCCGCTTCCACCTCCATGCGCGACATCTCAGCCTCCGCCGCCTCCATCGCCGCCGCTGCAGCAGCGGCTTCCTCCGAGGGCGCATTGGTTTTCTGCAGCTCGTGCGCGCGCTCCAGCTTCTCCAGCTCGATCTCCTTCTGCGCCGCGCCGAGGGCGGCGGCGGTCTTGCGCTCCTCCGCGTCGATCTTGCGCTGAACTTCGCCGGCTTCCAGCTGCGCCTTCTTGCGTTTCTTGGCAATCTCAGCCAACTGCTGCGCCTCCTGCTTCAGCAGCTTCTCCCGCTCCGTCTGTGCTGCCAGCTCCAGCTGCTTGAGCTCCTCGCACACGTCGCAGCGCGCGGTGGCGCGGTCGGCGCCGCACCGCACGTTGATGAGGTGCTCGTGCGCGCAGTACGTGGAGACGGTGAGCTCACACTTGACCTTGTCGTGGACGTTGCCGAGGAGCGGGTGGCACCGGAGCGGGCACGCGTGGCCGCAGGGTAGCGTGGCGCCGCACCTCGCGAAGCACCCACCGTTGGGTAGGGCCTGACAGGTTTTACTGACCACGTCATCTAACGTATTCTAAATCCTCGTGTATTGAGTTAAACGGCAGGCTGTGACGTGGCGAGCAATATCTGCCAGGCCGTACCGTTGGGGCAGCAGCGCTCGAACGCCCCGGGGGTGGACAGGGGCTCGGCCGGGCTCCGGCCGTGCTCCTTGCAGACGGCGGGGAGGCTGTCGTACAAGTGCCCGCGGCTGTGAAAGTTGTCAAGGATGCCTTCCCACATGTTCCCGCCCTTCCGCGCCTGCCGCAGCATCGCGGCGTTGCCGATCAAGATCATGCCGTGGCGGGCGCGCGACAGCAGCACGTTGACGCGCTCCGGCTCCGCGAGGAATCCGATCCGCCCCTCGGGGTTGCTGCGCACAAGGGATGCCACCACCACATCCGCCTCCTCCCCTGGGTGTAGGGGCGCATCCTGAAAATGGAAGCAAAACTTGAAAGCAGTACATCATACTCATGTTTCAAGCGCTGCTGAGTTCCAGGCGATTTCAACACGGGTTTCAGTGTCTCAACTTGCACCGCCGTACCTTGGTAGTTGTCGACGGTCGCTACTCGCACTGTGGGCTTGTCAGCCTCGGGTTTCGCGGCGGAGCCTGCGTTTCCGATGCCCGCCTGTGCTGTGGTGGTGCAAGTTGAAATTGAAAGCAAAACTTGAAAGCATTGATCATATTTTAGTTTCAAGCGCTTAGCTCCAGGCGCTTTCAACAAGGGGTTCAACCGTTCTCAGCTAGCACCGCCTTGCTTTGCAAGGTCCGCGACATCCAGGTCGTCCACCAGCACGTTCCAGTTGCCGGCGAGCGCCTGGCGCAGCTCGAACAGCTGGCCGAGGTGTAGTGGCTGACGGGCGCATCGGTTGAAATTGAGAGCAAAACTTGAAAGTAGTTCATCATAGTTTAATTCAAGCACTGATACCAGGCACTTTTAACACCGGTGTTTCGAAACGTTTCAATTTGCACCGTCCCACCTAGGTAGGGGGTGAGTACCACCAGCTGATCCGGCTTGTATCCCTGGCAGGAGGGTCATTGAGAACAAGCTCTCGACCGGGGTTGGAGCACGGCTTGCCTTGAGTGTGAATGCTCATACATACTCGCGGAGGAGGAGGAGCAGGTTCAACGACGGACCAGTGCTTGTTCTCAACAACCCCCCTGCCTGGTAGCTCAGGTGTTTGACCACCGCCGCGACCATGCCCACCTCGTGCTTGTTTGTCTTTGACTGCGCCGGAATTTTGGCGTCCTCGATGCTGTCCTCCGGCTCCACGTGCTGGATGAACACGACGTTGTCCGCCACGCCCCGCAGCGGCGGGTGCTGCGCTACACTCGGGTGGTCCTGCAGCTCCGGGTACGTCGGGCGGATGAGGGTGGCGTGCGGGAACCCCGCGAGCACCAGGCAGGACGGTCATTGAGAACAAGCACTGAAACCGAGATCGGACGACCTCGCACGGCTTACAATGAGAGTGAATGCTCATACACACGCGCGGACTCGGCTCGTCGATTCAACGTTGTTCGAGTGCATGTTCTCAATATCGCCCCTGCCAGGCGCTCGAACAGCGACCGGTTAAAGTCGTGCCCCTCGCCGCATGCGACGGTCAGTTTGTGGTTCTCCAGCTTCGGCCGCAGCTGCTTGTGGTCGCCGATCATCACCATGAAGTAGTGGACACATCACATGTCATGAGTAGTAGCACATGGTAAGTTCACCAATAATCACTTCAATCACAAATATCATCATTGTCGACGTGGGCTTATCTCGAGTGGGCACCTTAGTAGTCGCACGTGGTACTGTGCAGATCTGATGGGGGGGTCAAACGGGGATTTGGACAGTTGTTTTAGTCAATAGACGGTCGCCCAGATAAATGTACAGTGAGGCAACAATGAGAGGTTAACTGTTGGACAGGATTTCGTATGGCACAGGGACAGAAATCGTGATCGCACTGCGTTGCACGCCGTCCCCGTTTGAACCCCCCAGCCGATCTGAACGTGGAAAGATCACGGGGTCTGATACACAGGCAGCTTATGGTCAGACACACCAACGAAGTACTATCCCGTGTGTGCGCCTTGCCAAATGCTTCGTGTTGCGCTGCAGCGCAGTCACCACGTTATAGGTTAGGTAAATGATGCTCGCGGCGTGTCGTAGGATGGCGTTTAACTGAATAATCCAGGGTCTAATGTGTGGACCAGGTAAATAATGCCCACACCGTCACAGGAGGTCATTTAACTAACACAGCGGGGGTCTAAATAGAGGTGATTACGTGTCGAGCGATATCTACTCCGCCCCACCACGTGCGCTTCAAGAATCTCGCCCGCCTCCACCGAAGGCCGAGTACACAATGCTTACCACGTCATATGATGGAATTTGTGCCTCCATATACGATTGTCGTAGATGTAATATTGGATCAGTTGGCGGAGCATGCGGTTCGCCGCCATGCCTCCTCCACGATCACCACCGTGGCTTTGGCATCCTCCAGCAACTCGTGGTACTGCGCGGCACCGGTGGTCGTGCAGCCAATCACGCGCTTGCTCTGCAAGATGCCCCTCCTCCACTTAGAGTCAAGTGAACGATGCTCGGCACATCATAGATTCATAGTATCTCACTTATCTCACTAAACGAGGGTCTCACAAGTGTCGGATGACGTGGCGAGCGAAATTCCAAAGAGCGCACGCCTGCCCATGACTCAGAATGCCGTGCAACCCAATCACGGATGGTCGCACAATACTCGGAATGGAATAACGCAGTGAAAATTACCTGTCCCTACCACGAGTCGCGCCTGATAACCAAAAGCTCTTTCTGCCACTTGTCACAATCCTGCAACTGAGCGGCGAGGTCCTGCCTGTAGGGCTGGGTAAGTAGTGCTCGACACGTCACAGGATGGCATCGTTCTCAATGCACGCTGGTTTGAAACGTGGTGGATGACGTGGTGTGCATTATTTATTCATCCCCACCTGCCGGATGTCGCGGAACATCTCGTTGTTCCATTGTTCCTTCCGATAGGGGCAAGTAAATAATGCCTGCCATTTCATCCACCGAGCTGTAATCCTCGTTGTTGCCATCACATGACGTGGCGCTAATTGTTCATTTGACTTCTGCACGGATGCGTACACCTGTACAGTACATGGCGCCCCCGTAGGCAGTACTGTAATTAGGCGCGCTCAATGTTGTGAGGGTGTTATGTGCCGGGCAAGGAGTTTGGATACTGTAGTTGACCCTACCTTCAGCGCTTGCCGCGCCGCTTTGGTCATGTCCCACAGCGTTGTCTCGCCGGGGCTGTCCGCCTGGACCCGCGCCACCGCGTCCGCCACCGCGGCGTGCAGCACCCCCGGGTCCAGGCCCTTCAGCCACCGCTTCCACAGATAGTCGGCCTCCACAGCTTTGCCACTGCCGCCGACTGTGCGCATCCCGTCCGAGTCCACCACCGTGGTGTAGCGGCATGTGTTGAATTTGAAAGCAGAATTTGAAAGCGGTCGATCATGTTGTAGTTTCAAGAGCTTAGTTCCAGGCGCTTTCAACGTGGTACCGATAGGGTCAACCTGCACTGCCCTACCATGCCTTGCTCCACAACCCGCTGTCAGGGCCAGGCTGATAACGATCCTCACGTCATGTAAAAGACAGATGGCGTTCAACTAATAAACCAGGGTCGAGAGTTGCAGGGGAAGCGCGAGAATCACAGAGGTATAGCGTGTTGGAACCCCCCTCCGCCCAAGCATACCACCTCATAGATTCGTTTTCGAAGAACAATAACGAGGGTTATATAATGTGGTGATGTGGTGAATGCGGTGGCGGGCGTTATGAATTCAGCCCGACCAGCTGCTGATACAGATGCGGGTACTCTTGCAGCAGAAACTCTCCAACTCTGTTCCACCACTTTTCGCCCACGGTGGCGTGCTGGAGCCGGTGGTTCAGCTGGGTGATGGCGTCTGTGGCGTCGCGAATCGAGCTCTTGAGAATCGCAAACCGCCGCTTACTGGCGCGGGAGGATTCGCTGAGGTCCTTCTGAGACAGCTCGTGGATGCTGCACGTCTTCGTGAGATAGAGCCACACTCAGGATGATGCTTGTCACGTTAACGATTGCAGGTGACTCCATTACGAGGGTTGAATCGTGTGACTCAATGACGGAGGTGTCAATGTGTTGATGTGGCGAGCTCGTATCCCTATACATGTCAAACTAGGCTACTTCCGATGAGAGGGGATCTAATTCACTTGCAGCTTACATAAGTTTAGGGTTAGTGATTAGTGGCTACTTAGTGTAGCGCTTGAAAGCGGGGGGAGGGGGGATTCACTGCGTAGTTTGACGGTCAGTGCTTAGTGGTATAGTCTACAGCGAACCAGCAACGATGCTCTGTGGCCACGCCATGAGCTCGCTGTTGCTCCGCCCGCCGACACGCACGATGGACGTCATGCCCTCCGCGTGCAGGCCCTCCGGGCAGGGCCGTGCACGAGTTTCATTTTCGGATCCACTTAAGCGTCTTTGCGGTATCGAGCGGGATAACTCACAAGTGGTACCAAGGACAGAACGGCTCAAGCTGAACTGAAAGGCAAGCAGCTGGACAGGTTTCCAGCTTCACTTGAGGGACTAGAGGTGTCGAGTGGGATAACTTGAGAGGTTTCAGGGGGGACATCACGGCTCAAGCGGAGCTGAAGAGGAAGCATCTGAAATCAAGCGGCTTCGAGGTATTAGGTGGGAAATTTTGGTTTGTCGAAGGGACAAGATGACGCGAGTTGAGCTGAGAAGGGAGGTAGTCAAGGCCCCGCCTCCAGGAAGGAGTCCAGCGCGTGGTTGGTGAAGCACACACGCAGGATCCGCTCAGACGTGCACCGGTACACGATGTCGGCGAAGCGAACACCCAGCAACGTCTTGCCTGTGCCGGGTGGTCCCTGCATACAGGGCTCAAGTAAACAATGGCACGCCACGCATTAGGGAATCATGTAAATCAAAATGAGCATGCGCCTCGTAACTCGAGAACCGAGGGTAAAGAAAGTAGCGGATAACGTGGCCGGCATCGTTCACTGAGCCCGGCCCAGAGTGACAAGATATGCCACATCGATACTGCCATCTTCCATATCGATACTGTCATCTCCCTTATCATCGATAGTGTCATTGTCATCTTCCACGTCGATACTGCCATCTTAACGTCTTGTTATATATCGATGCTGTCATCTTGTCATCTTGTAGACAGGATGACCGGATCGTATCTTGTCACCCTGGCCCCGCCTGCACCAGCGCCACGCGGCTGCCGAGCATGAGGTCCATGGCGCGCAGCTGCGACGGGTCGTACTCGCACTTGGCGATCTCCGCTGACGAGTCCGCCGAATAGGGTCATAACTAAATGTTCGCCGCGTCATCCACCACTTTGTTAGTTTAATTTCAACGACATCTTATGACGCCGCGTGCAGTATATACTGCAGTCTGAATCCATCACATATTGGTCACTCGTTACATGTCATAGTATGACGCACAACGTAGTATGTACATAGCCCTGCCACCGAGGTCGCGGCGAGGTACTCCGGCGCCGGCGACGGTTGCCCCATCACCAGCTCGTGCGCAAGCGGCACCAGATCCAACGGCCGAAGAAATATTGCTCGCTACGTCACAGGGTGACACTTCAAGAAATTACGAGGATCGAAAACGTCACACTGGGCGTCGCACGCCGGACCCAAGGGACGACGCCAATGGCGAGGCCCAGAGCCTGCTGACCACCCCCATTGAGTGGGACGTGTCTCCAAACTGCCCTGAATGGGACGGCCTCCCGGGCGACCGC
>Ga0307488_10003586_pt1 | contig 12947 bp, 22 predicted proteins | sample SB02metaG_FD_202248 | JGI IMG/M metagenome (GOLD analysis project Ga0307488, IMG submission 202248) | Sea-ice brine microbial communities from Beaufort Sea near Barrow, Alaska, United States - SB 0.2 | ecosystem: Environmental > Aquatic > Marine > Coastal | place: USA: Alaska | collected...
GTAAAACTCAGTTTGAACCAATTTCATTAATCGAACGCAAGTCATCATAATTTCAGCATCACGTTCTGCCCTCATATGAATACCTCTGTCTCCAATATATTTTGACTGAGCCTTGATTTTATGCGTCATAATTTCAAAGATGTAGTGACTATCCCAATGACGGTCCTTCCAAATGATAGGTAACCAATAAAAGATATTTTTAAATCCGCGTACAGTTTCTCTATAAACGTATCTTCCATCATGTTTCCACCATAATGGAATGAATCTAAGTTTTCTTACTATCCATGGTTTTTTGGTTCTCTCTTCTGACCATTGGTCAAATATGTCTTTTTCTGGTTCCATTTTACGTATTCTTATACGTTATTTTTATATTAATGTTATTTTTTTAATTACGGTATTAGAATCCCCACCAATTAAATACACTCGATTTATTACGTGATATTTAAATGTTTTATCAAGTCTCAACCAACGAGAGATTGAATTTTTTTTATACTTTTTAACATCGTACCATCTTTCCATACTTGAACGAATTTCCCCTTTAAATGTAATATCAATATCATTACCAATAGATTCAGTACGACTAATAGTGAATTGGTCATCTTCTCGGTTGTAATGGTTAGATATGACTTTTTCTTCTGATGGTCTGAAACGAGTAATAGTCACCACACCAACTATCGACGATGTTTTAACCTCAAATGTTGAGATTTTAAGGTTTGACTTAAGGATTTTAGTGTATTCTCTCGTATTCATACGACAAATATACTGCAAGTTTTTTAAATTACAAAATCAATTCCTTCAATAGGTTCGGTCTGAGAATTACCAGCATGTGGATAACGAGTTTGTCCCACCAATTCAATTCTTGTGGTTAAGGCAAACATATTCTGAACGAATAGACTTCTAATGTCTTTCCTTGGGTGCCAAGTATAGGTAGACATTAAAAATTCATCAATAACAATCATATTATCCAATAATGTGGGTAGATTGGTTTCGATTAATTTTCTTAATCCGTTTTTAGTTATAATATATGCTTGTGTACAAAATGATGCACCTGGCAGTAAAAAGTTTTCTAATCCGATTTCTAAATCTTTAATATCTTCAGAAACATCACTACGTTTTCTTCCTAAATAGATAAAGTCGTAATCATATTTTTCTAAGACATCGAACATTGACCAATCAATAACAGTTTTAGGGTTGAAGTCTTCCTCTAACACTAAAATTTGTTCATAACCATTTTCATAGGCATCTAACCATACTTTAATATGGGATAAAGTGCAACCCGCTTCACCAACAGTAACATCTCTTGACCAGAAACTATAATCTCCAATATTCCACTTGTCGTAAAATGTCACTCCAAGTTTTTTTCTATCCTCGTCAGTTACTAAATCATATTGACCATTAACCGAATCAATACATTCCCACTCCATTTCATTTGGTATCGTCATATACTGTAGACGATTAACCATATCAGAAATAAACTCTTCGGATAAATCTAAGGATATGAAATAGGTCTTATCTATTTTCACTAAAAAGAGATTTTAAATTTTCATCTTTAATCTTACTTTTTAACGCATTAATATAATTGGGAGACTCTGCGTACGATTTACCTAAATACCTTAAATATTCCTCTTCGGTTTTTATACCCGATAGATATCTAGATTGGTAAAATGCGTAATCATAAACGGACTCCCTCCAAGTATTATAATATGCGTGATTATATTGTGTTCCTTGAGCGGTATGGATTCTAACATTAGCCTCTTTCATTCCAAATAAGTTATTATTCTCTCTGTAAATTCTTGAGGTATAATTTGCACTTTCAATCTTAGCCTGAGCTATTGCGATGTGTGGAAATTTAATGTTAAGCTCCTTCATTAATATAATTAACTTTTTTTCACTAAAGTCTGATAAGGTGTCGTCAATGTTTAAAAGAATCAACTCTTTTTCGTAATTTGTTAAATCATTAATTTTAATCATTCGTCCCCTTTTCACCCCTAAAAAGAATGTGGAGATTAGTAGTATAAAAACGATAATACCGTATGGTATTATATTATGTTCTTTATACGTCAATGTGTTTTTGTTGTATTTGTGTATTTTCATCATTTTCTATAAGTATCTTATTTGGTTGTGTATTACTATTACTATCCTCGTACCATTCATTATCATAACCGACATCTGAGTCGTTATAACTTCTCCCTTTCCACCTTTCTATTACAAATGTAATCATTTTTTTAATCTCTAAAATACATAACATCATTTATTACCAATATGTCTACATCTGATTCAGTAAATAACTCCATAGCATCATCAGGAGTCTCAACTATTGGTTGTCCTTTAACATTTAATGATGTATTCATAACAACAGGTATACCAGTTTTCTCATAAAACGACTCAATTAACCCATAAAATCTTGGGTTATCTTCACGTTTTATTGTTTGAACTCTAGATGTGTTATCTATATGTACTACTGACGGTATTTCTTGAGGTTTTTTACATGGTACGGTATGTAACATAAATGGAGATTCAAAATCCATATTAAACCACTCTTCTTTATGTTCGTTTAATACGACTGGTGCAAATGGACGATACCATTCACGGTATTTAACTCTACTGTTTAAGATATCTTTCATGTCAGGGTTTCGAGGGTCTGTAATGAAAGAACGATTACCTAATGCTCGTGGACCAAACTCAGAACGTCCTTGAAACCAGCATACTATATCTCCTTTTGATATCCTATCGGCAACCACATCAATATTAAGTTCTTTGGCTAAAAAATTACCTTTAGGGTAATAGTCGTAATCGGGACCCAAATACATTAAATCCGCATTAGTATGTGTAACTCTATCGTTTGATAATCGTAAATGGTACGTGTGTAATGCCGACCCTATGGATATTCCGTCATCACCACAAGCGGGAAAAAAGTGAATATTTTTAAATCCAGACTCTTTCATCATTTTATAGTTAGCATTACAATTTAACATTATACCACCCGATAAACACAGATTACCATCATTAATAGTTTTACTTTCTTTATATAAGTCTTGAGAATATTTAACTAATGACCTTTCAGCGACATACTGTACGTCTGCGGCCATATCCATAACTTCTTTAGTGTCTGACTGTTCTTTAGTGAAAACCTGTTGATAATCTCTTGAAAAATGTTCGTAACCGTGCTCCTTATTTGCTATCTCAGGTCTTAAAGACCCAACATAAGGAAATTTACCTGTCATTTGAAGAAATATCCAGTCACACCAATGCATATCTTCAGTGCCACCTCTTTCCCAAAAAGGTTTGGTCCATTCCATCCATTTTTCTTTAGCGTTAGCACTTACCTCACCATATGATGATAATCCCATAAGTGTACCTGCCTTTGTTATTCCTGGTCCAACACCCAAATATTCAGTTGCCACGTCATAAAAATTACCATAAGTATATCCAGGACTTCTTAATATATTTAATGTGTTATGATTACCATAGAAGTATCCACTACATGAGGTATGTTCATTCATACTTGCGTCGGCAGTGAATATTGCGGCATTTTCAAAACTACTGGTAAAAAATGATGAAGAGGCGTGTGCAACGTGATGGTCTACAAAATATCCGGGTATTACCCTATCGTAACCATCGATAATAACATTTAAAGGTATTGAATTTCTATGAGTATTTTCTGCAGATGCGTATGGAGGTCTTATTCTATCTAACATTGGTGGTAACGTGAACCCATATCCTTCTATATGGTCGACCCTATAGTTATAACCAAATAGTGATGGGTCTAAATGATTAATAATCTGTGATTCCATACCATAACGACCATATGTCATTAATGGGTATTTCTCATTTTTAGGTGAATATATATCCATAAAATTAATATACTCCTTATTCCAATATCCCATAGTTATATAATCAATATCATTCAAGGTCACTTTAAAATCGTCTAAAAATCTTTTAAAATTATCCCACGTAATAAAAGAGTCTTTTTTTACTTTAGAAAATCTCTCAATCGATATTGCACCTAATATCTTCCCGTCCTTAATCAGAGCTAACGATGCGTCGTGACCTGTATGTACACCTAATATTATCATCTATTTTTTTTATTTAATGATATTAAATTATAATATAAAAAAAAGACTAACACAACGTATTAGTCTTTTTAGTATGTTAATTTTGGATTATAAACCCATCTCTTTTCTAATTTTGGTTGCCGATATGTCCCCAATCTCCGTTGGTGGAATTCTCTCGATAATATCGTAACCAACACCTCTACCAAATTCAATGGAACAGATATCAGGTATTACCATAACCTGAACCTTACCCGATTCAACTTCGGATGAATAATGATTCATGATATTCTCTTTTACTTCTGTAGATGTAAAAGGATTTTTCTCATTCGGTTTACCATCTCTTATACAGATGAAGACATTTTTACCCTCATCCATAGCCTGTTTAAATAATTCTTGATGACCTTTGTGTAGTGGTTGCCATCGACCCACGAACATAGCGTATTGTCCATCTCTAGGGGGTATTGATGATTCAACGTGCGTGTTTTTACTCCATTCTTTCATATTTTTATTTATAGTCCGTATTCGGTCCAATCTATCCCCTCAAAACCTTCATTTCTAATTAGGTTTACTCCCATCGCTCTCTGACCAGGTTTATTTGGGTCCATATCGTTAATTAAAACTCGTGGACCTCTTTCGATTTCCATAATTAAACGGTCATATGGTATATCGTTTACTGCAAGTTCTTTCTCAGTATGTAAATGCATATGTAAAGGTCTTGCTGTGGTTAATAGAATCATATGTCCCTCATCTTTCCATTGTTGAAGTTTCTCCTTAACGTTTGGACAAACTTCTGGTGATGAAGATTCATAGGTTTCAAATTTTCTGTATTTAAAGATGGTACCATCAATATCACAAAATATCGTTGATTTCTTTTCCATCATAATTTCAATTCAGATATTAATTTTGCGAATGATATGGTCGGGTCATCCAATGTTGTATCAACATCTGTGAAGTTTTCAGTAGGGGGTTCATAACCTTCTACTTTGAAATGGTCTCTTTCTCTAGGTTCGGTAGTGTGAACATAGATTTCAGTAACATTTCCACTATTTCTCTCTTTGAATTCATCACGTAACCATTTGTATGGTGCGACTAAAGAAACTACAACATCACAATCGTGTATATTAAGATAATCACATATCATTTGAGCGTTTCGAACATTATTAATACGTCCTTGCTCAGAATAATCTTTGTTGTAAGTTATTTCTCTTAAGTGGTCTCCATCCAAATGAAATACTGATTTAGATATGTTCTTATGATTCTCTTTTAAATGAGAAACTAACTTTTTCCCTAATACGGTCTTACCGTGAGCGGGTTGCCCCGTGAACCAATAAACCATATTAATCTTCGATAGACATCAATTCAAGGTCAAAGTTTAGGTCCTCACCCGCTAATGGATGATTCATATCTAAGATAACTTCCTCATCTCTAAGTTCAATTACCAATGCTTGAAGTGGTTGTCCCGATTCTGTTTGACCTTGAACCATCTCCCCTACTTTTAATACGAAATCAGGTGGAAAGCTAGTTTTTGGAACTGGCATGATTGCCGCCTCCACTTGAGGTCCGTAAGCTTCTGCAGATGGAATGTTGATTGTTTTTTTATCCCCTACAGACATTCCGATAACTGCGTCATCAAATCCTTTTATCATTTGCCCTGTTTGCGCTTTAAAAGCGATTGGCTCGTTTCTTTTACGAGAATTGTCAAATTCTGTTCCGTCATTTAACGTTCCGATGTAATGTACCTTAATTTGGTCTCCTTTTTTTACTTGCATTTTTTAATTTTTAATTGCTATTATATCATTTTCAAAAAACTCGATATGATATCCTAAATCATCTAACATATCTGCCACCTCATAGGGGTCACAATATCCAGTTTCCATCTTAATGATGTTTATTTTATATTTTTCAAAATCAATAGATTTTAATATTTGAAAATCCCATCCTTCGACATCAATCTTTAAATAATCGATTGTGGTATATCCGAGTTCCTCCATCACTTCATTAAAAGTGGTTGTTGGGACATCATAGGTCTCTAATTCTCCAGCGTAAGACGCAGTATCAACGTGTAAAACATTTCCTGAATATATGGTACCCATTCCTCTATAGTCAGTAGCGTCTTCAATACTATTTTTAGTGATAAAACGTGAGTCATCTCTAATGTGTGAGTAACTTGTGGTACCCACCTGTAAGTCAATGGCTTTGTTTATTTTTATTAAATTTTCATGGTCACTAATAGAATCTAAAAATGGTTTGTGAGGTTCAGCCATAATACCTCTCCATCCTTTATCGCACAAACGCCTTAAATGGTCAAAGTCACAAGTACCTATTTCAAAAAATGTTTTCATATCTTACCGTATTTTAATTTAACTCTTTCTGATATTGGAACTGTATCCCCAACCTCATCAATTCTAACAAATTTCATTTTAGTAGTCAAGATAATTGTTTGTTTTCCTGAATATACATTATGTGAGCGGGCTTCAACATATAATGTGATTGATGTGGTTCCAATATCGTCAACGATTCCATAAATTTTTAAAAGTTGACCTTCTTTTGCTGGTTTTGTAAAAATACACTCATCAATTTTAACTGTTACCATTCTTGGAGTATCACAGACTTGCATTGCATAAGCTGCGGCGCTTGAATCCAACCAAGCTAATAATTTTCCACCAAAAAGATTTCCGTGAAATCCTAAATCAGATTTCTTAATCGGGTGGGTGTTTAATAATTCCATTTCATTTACCATTTAGTAAAGTATAGTAATAAAAAGAGAGTATGAAAACCCCCATTGTCTAATAATATACAATTAAAGATAACTTAAGGTCTTATAACCCATAGATTGACTTGAAAAGGTGTATGGTTTCTTCTAATACTTTATCTTGAGTCCAAAACATAAGAGTATCTCCAGAATGTGCGGTATCAAACCCAATCCAGTATCCATCCGAAAAATTAGGACTATCTTTAATGAACTGACTAAAGGTTAATCCTCCATGAACACTCACATCAATATCATCATATGTCTTACCGTAGTATTTGTGACTCTCAGCGATACGAACATACCCATTACCCCAACCGTGGCCCATATCCAACCAAGTATTTTTAATAAGGTGTATGGGTGATGTCATATTTAGTTCAAGATATGATTCTATGATATCCTCATATCCGATACCCATATATTTCACATCAAGAAGTGCGTCGTCACCCTTTTGTATTAGTAGTTTCTTTAATTTTTCCTTTAGTATGTTCATCTTCTTTTTCAATATAAATGTAATGTTCTGCATTCATTAACTCTACGTAGAGTTCGTCAATCTCATCGTCTGTAAGATTGTTAATCCATTTTTCTTTTACTCGTCCCATTTGATAATTTAATTATAATCATTTATCATTGTAACAAAAGTAGTTAATAAAAATGAAACAGACAATCACAATTATAATATTTCTTTTAAGTTTTATCAAAACTTATGGTCAATCATCTACCGTTGGTATTATACCTAACACTATGAATGTGGTACTCTGTACGGATAATATTAACCTCACTACGGAGTATTCACGTTTTGGTTTATATACTATGTGGGACCTTGAACAAGTAATAAGTCAAGTAGATTATAGGTATAATTTCCCGAATACGTTAGGTGTTAATTTTGCGATATTACAAAACGGACTTAATATTGGTGGTGGAGCCAGTATTGAGTGGGTTTCCACAACGGATTATGAGATATATCCTAACGTTCTTATTCGTTTAAATCCTTTAAAAATGGTTACTCAAGATAATAGGCATATTGACATTTCTTTAATGTTAAACGTATCCAAAGAAATAAATTTTGGTATAGGATTATCAATTCCGTACAGATTGAATGCTTTGTAATATTTATAGTTAGACTATTTATCGTTTATGGGTACTGAATTTGAAGATTATTATACTGGTATTATGGAAGAACTATCTAAAGTAGTTCCAAGTAAATCTTATGTGCGATATCTAATGAGGAAAAATTATTTCCAAATTAAAACTTCATTTTATGAGGATGTTAGTCCTGAAGAGGTTATTAGAGACTTAAAATTCCAAGTGGTTGAGAATGAAGTGTCTGAAAAGAATGTATTAACCGAAAGTTCTAAAACCGATTTACCAACTCGAACAATCGTTAGAGATTTAATAAATATGGTTAAGTTAGGTCAGAATAAGCTGTTTTACCTACCTGAAGATATTAACGCTGAAATGATGACTTATGATTTTGGACATAAAATGCCCTACCTAAGTGTCGAATTTGACGTTAGTCGTGATGTTACAATTTCTGGTGATTATTTGATGAATGGAGGAACATCAAAAGATGAGGATACCATCGAGATTAAATTAATACTTAATCCTGACAAATTTCCAAATTCTTATTATGATTTAGTCGCGGATTTAAACGACATTGTTAGACACGAAATGGAACATATATTGCAATCTAACTTTATGAAACCTGAGGACCAAATGAGTCCCGATGAGTTTGAAGCGCCAACGGATAAAGAGTATTATAAACAATCTCATGAAGTTCCTGCTGAAATTGCTGGATTAAGACGTATCGTTAAATTAAGAAAACAACCGATTGAGAAAGTAATTTACGATTGGTTTGTTAGGTCACAACCTGTCCATAACTTAAATAAGGAAGACATAGAAGAACTTACCGATTATCTAACTATAAAGTACAAAGAATATTATGGATAAGAAAACTTTAGAATCCAAAATAAAAAGGTCAGTACAGGTGCTGTTATACCTTTTTGAACTCAAAACAAATACTAAAATAGACTCTGCAAGAAATTTTATTTTTACTTATTGGAATTCCAAAGATGAGGAAGGAACTGGTGGTACCGTTTATTTCACTATAACCTTAAAGGGTACGTGTGAGGACCCAGACCCAAATATCCTATGTCGTGAGACTGATAGGGTTTTTGATATGGTGTACGATTTTTTCAAAACTCAAAAATTAGACGATGAAACCATATCATTTATCAAAGGAGAAGAACCAGATGATATGGTCGGTCTATTTTTGCGTTCCGACTTTAATTGGGATAGTGGAATGGACGATAATGTAGAATACGAATATGCATTTGAATATAACTTCTACAATTTGGAAATTACTGAATAATTTTTAAAAATTATCTTAATTTAACATACCTTTTTAAGGTGTTTGTTTCTATTTATTAATACGGAACAAAAATCCCAAAAATTTTAATGAAAAACGATGTTGGTTATCCTTATTTAACCAACCTTGTAAGGTCAAAAAACCACTCTGAGGACCAAGCCCCGTTTGATGCTTCTGCATACTACGAATGGGACGATAATGCTGACGAGTTAGATGACCTACAAGTGTTGGTATATCAAGAAGATTCAGAGTAATACTTTGATTTCTCATTTTAATTCATTATCTTTGTAGATATGAAGAATACCCTACTTGCCATATTATTTTTATTTTTAGCTCAAACGGGTGCGTGGTTTCAACAATTTGCACAGGTAAAGTGGATATGGTTTAGAAATAACTCAACGTTTAGTGCTATAGTTATCGGAATCCCAATATCCTTTCTTTTTATTTATGGTGCGAGATTCGCATATGAGTCAATGGGTTCCGCTTGGAGTGCACGTTTAATACAGTACAGTATAGGGATATTTGTTATGTTTACATTATCGTCATTAATATTAGGTGAAGACTTAACACCTAAAAACGCAGTTTCATTAAGTCTTTCATTACTAATAGTATTGATTCAAGTTCTATGGAAATAACATCAAAAGATAAATTAAAAAACCTATCACTTCAGGAGTTAAAAATAATTTGTAAAGGTTTAAACATTGGTATAACCGGCACTAAATTACAACTTATAAAAAACATTTTAGAAACTACTCGACCTGAACCCGTGGTCATTAGTAAGATTCCTGATAGTGTTGCGTCACCAGGTAAGAAAATCGTAGGGGTTAAATTAGAGGATGGTGGAGAGTTAAGGATACAACTCGGTAAAGAGGTCGAAAAAAATAAAGCAAAGATTATTTTTTATTCGTCAGGTGTCCACTACTATGAGGTAGACAAAGAATTTAATTTTTTATAAGGTTTCTGAATCAGGTGATTCTAATTCCTCATCTTCGGGATTATAAGTCTTTTTGTTTGAAATCTTATCACTTAATTTTTCGATAATAGTTTTAAGTGCGATTGCGCTTAAAGTGATAAATGAGGAGGTGGTTAATCCTTCTAACGCTATCATATCCATTTCAGGGTTTTGTAAAAGATTAATAAGGGCTGGTAATATTGGTAATAAAAAACTATAGGCGACTATGTCTAATCCACTATAAATTGACATACCCAATACGTCTAAAATACGAGTTACTTTTTCTTTTAATTTTTGTGTATAACTAATGGTATGACTAAACTCATCGATTAGTCCATCTTTTTTCATTTTATTATATATCTTAATATAATCTTTAGCGTTGTAGAATACGATTGAAATCGCGGCGACAGCTAAACCATGAATTTCAGACTCAGATAAACCAGCGTATTGACCATTTAAGTAATCTACGATTGGAGATACTAATGAACCTATACCTGCACCATACGTTAAAAGGAATTTAAAACTTAATCCTAACTGTTCTTGAGCATCTTTAACTATGTCTTTACCGTAACCATATGCTACCTCAAGTTTTTTTTCAAAATCTTCTTTAATACTCTCAGTAATAACTCTACGGTATTGTTCTTCTGTAATTATTGCCTTCATTTACAAGTCATTTACGTATAAATATATTATTAATGGTATTTATACAAAAAGAAACTAATATGTTAAATCCTGACTTAAAAGAAGGCGATAGAATCTTATTGATTCATATGGACGGAGAATCTTCCGTTAGTATAGGTGAGAAAGGAACTGTAAAAGGTAATTCTAGAGACCCTTTTGAAAAAGACGATACCATTTATAGTGTGGAGTGGGACAATGGTACCTCCCTTAATCTTTTAAGTGCCACCGATTCTTGGATTTACGATAAAGACTTTAAACCTAAAGGTCAGATAAAGGAGTCTAAATACGTTAAAAATAAAACGTGTAACCAATTCACAACCGGAGGTAAGTTTTGCTCAACATTAACCGAATTATTAAAAAATAAGAGTAATGTTAAGAAAATGGCGATTAACTTTTTCGATGAATTAATAAGTAATGTTGATTTAACCGGTGTAGGTCAAAAAATTAAGTTGGAGCCAGGTAATCCTCACTTTGATACTCGATATGGAGAACTATTAAAATTTTATAATATTTTAAAAGATTCGGGTCAGTGCCAAAAAATGTCATTAGCGATTGAAAAAGACTTAGAGAGTGTAAAAGAGAAGGGTTTGGTTATGGTAGTCGATAACGACGATAAATATTCATTATTTAATCGATTAAATACTCATTACACCAATCAAGCAGTTATTTTAACTAAGGCTTTTTTAAAGACTAACTCAGGGTGGGGTGGAATTAGTGAGATAGATTCATTTAGTCCTGAATTAGTGAAGTCAAATATTATAGATTACTTAGAAATTACACCTGAAAATCTTAGTTTTATGGATTCAGTAATTACCGACATCTTAAATGATGAACAATCCACATCCAATTTAATAAGTAATTTTGATTATTCAAAAGGTGTGGGTGATATTGTTGAGAGTGAAGTGGCTAAAGCGTTTATTGAGAAAGGGTATGAAGTTTTTGAATTTGGTGCGGATTTCGGATTTGTTGACCATTTTGGTGTTGATATGGTGGTAATGAAAAATGGTATTATCCATCCTGTACAGGCGTCCTCCATTAGAAAATCAAGTCCAAAATTCTTCGAGTTCAATGAGCCAAATTGTAAGTGTTGGTCAGTTTATCCATATGGGAAATCATATAGAGTTGAAACACTTATGGAAGGAAAAGAAATTAAAGAGGGTAGTGTAGAAGAAATGGACGAATATATGAAACTTAAAGATATCTTTAAGTCTGGTAAAAAGAAAAAAATATTTGATTTTTTTGAGTCTATTAGAACGAGTGGTATTGTCAATATGTTTGAGTCTAGTCGATTTATATATTCAGGTGGTGAATATCTAAAGGACTATGTTAAAATGCAAAAATATAGTGGTTATGAATTTGATGAGGACACCATAGATAATCTCGCAGATTTAGCTGACGACGCTAAAAACGAGATGATTAGTATTACTATGGAGGTATTAGAAAGCGAAGGTATTGAACTAACGTTAGATAATATGAATCGACATATTAAGAAACTGTCTAACGAAGCCTTACGATTCTTTATTATGCTTAAAAACGTTTAAAGAGAATCTTTAACCAAAATCTTATTAATGTTAATACTGTGAGTAGGTACTTACATCAAAAAGATGGGACCTCAACTCAGATATATTTAATATTCTAAATAATCAACTAAAAATATTGGATTTTGTTCGCCAAAATAACCTCCTATGATGTTGAAGGAGTAATATTCTAAAGCGTCTTCTTCAGTCATACCATCTTTTACTAAGGATTGTATGATTTTACTTACGGAATAAAGAATACGATTCTCATTTCCAAATTCTTCTGTAATTCCAACAATGCAGTCGTCAAAACCAGTTAATACAATAGCCCCTTCGGCCATCTCATCTATAAAATCTTTTGTAATTTCCATATTTGTAATTTTCAATAAAGGTAATTAAAAAACATTTCACAATCAAATCATATTTATAATAAAACACAATTATTATGAGAGGATATTCAATTATGACGGATGAGGAGAGAGATTCCATCCTAAGTCAACACAAATCATTATATGATGGTTATGCCACAGGTAATATGCCAACCAATCAAACTCCATTATCGGTATATGATTCTGCGGGTGATAAAGAAGGTATTACTGTAAACGCTAAGGGCGAAGTAAGTACT
>Ga0307488_10003587_pt1 | contig 12944 bp, 8 predicted proteins | sample SB02metaG_FD_202248 | JGI IMG/M metagenome (GOLD analysis project Ga0307488, IMG submission 202248) | Sea-ice brine microbial communities from Beaufort Sea near Barrow, Alaska, United States - SB 0.2 | ecosystem: Environmental > Aquatic > Marine > Coastal | place: USA: Alaska | collected 2017-05-06
TCTTGCGCGTCCTGCGCCCGCGGCATACGACCACCATGGATGGTGGAAGTGCAGAAAACGCAGGAGCAGCTTTCTGCCCGTACATCCTGTACATCGCCGCTCTTGCGCGTCCTGCGCCCGCGGCATACCGTACATCCTGTACATACAAAAAAGGCAGCTGTAAAATAGCTGCCTTTTATTACACTCTACTTAACAGGCCATCAAATAACGAAAGCAAGTAGTGAGAATAGTATTTAGAAACGGTAGTGAGAGAACGCTTTGTTCGCTTCCGCCATGCGGTGAACATCTTCACGCTTTTTAACAGATCCGCCTTTACCTTGAGCAGCGTCCATCAATTCGCCGGCCAAACGTGCCGCCATTGATTTTTCACTTCGGTTACGCGAATACTCTACCAACCATCGCATAGCAAGTGCTTCACGTCGAGATGGGCGCACTTCAACGGGTACTTGATAGGTTGCACCACCAACGCGTCGAGATTTAACTTCGACCAATGGGGCAATTTTCTCTAGTGCTTCATTGAATGTTTCTAGTGCATCTTTATCCGATTTTTGGGCCACTAAATCCAATGCGCCATAAACGATGCGCTCAGCAACTGCTTTTTTACCACTGATCATTAGTATGTTCATAAATTTCGCAAGTGTAAGATTACCAAACTTAGGATCTGGTAATATCACGCGTTTCGCGATGACTCTTCTTCTTGGCATGTTGTTACGCCTCTGTTTGGCCTCGGCCTCTGTTTCAGGTTAATTCTAAGACGGCACAGCGTAGTAATAATACCCCACTAGCCCGCACGCTTAGCCTTACTCTTCGTTCAATCTTATCTAAAAAACGTATACTTTATCTTTTAAAGCACCCTGCAATAGGACACTTATTTAGGACGTTTAGTACCGTACTTAGAGCGACCTTGTTTACGGTCAGCAACACCTGAGGTGTCTAAACTACCGCGAACAGTATGATAACGAACACCCGGCAAATCTTTTACACGACCGCCACGAATTAGCACCACACTATGCTCTTGAAGGTTATGCCCTTCACCACCAATGTACGAAGTTACCTCAAAGCCATTTGTCAGGCGAACACGACATACTTTACGTAATGCCGAGTTTGGTTTTTTCGGTGTAGTAGTGTAAACGCGCGTGCAAACGCCACGTTTTTGAGGGTTACCCTGTAAAGCAGGTACATCACTCTTTTGTACTTTACGCTTTCTAGGCTTACGAACCAATTGGTTGATCGTTGCCATGAAATATAACTCCAACTATGTTAACGCCGCCTTCCCAAGGTAAAAACTTCACCATGAAAAATTAGCTAAATGAATATAATAAACTCTATTTTTTGATATAAAAAATAGTACATCCCCACAAATAGGGGTTGCGCATTATACGGATTAATAGCTCGAGGGTCAACTACCCAATAGATATCAGGATTCTGAATTACGTCCATAATATCGAGCACTGAACATATATAGTTTTCTATGGTCTACAATCGCAACTAGACTATTGTTAGATAAGATAACGTTACATGAAAATCACCAAACCACTCCATACTAACGGCTAATTTAGCCTCAAAAAATCACCGATTTTATAATAAGAGAGACACTATGAATAAGAGAGACACTATTAATAAGAGAGACACTATGAATAAGAGAGACATTATGAACAAGAACATTCCCTTGGCACTATGCATATTTATTGCTTTTGTATTTTTACAATCACTCCCGTTTAAGTTTACCAATTCCCTAGAGACCCAACATATTTTTACGACATTGGCTGATTGGTCGGGCTTTACTTGGTTTGGTGTGTATGGCGGATATTTAGTTGGCACGGCTGAACTAGCGGCTGCCATCATATTACTTGCGCCTTTTGTGTTAATTATATTGCATAAAATGGGCTTGCCCGGTGCTCCTAAATTAAGCATGGAGTTCAAATCCACTGCGCTAACGCTAGGGGCGATAATGGCAATAGGTATTATGACTGGAGCTATCTTTTTCCATTTATTTACGCCGCTAGGGATCATAATGCCGCATTTCGATGCAAGTACTGGCCAACAAATTGGCAATGACTCCGGCGTTTTATTTATCATGGCTTGTCTAACTTGGGTGTCTGCAGTTGCATTAGCGTTGATCGAATTAAAAAATCCAAATAGCTGCCTTAGCCAGTTTGTGACTAATTTCATCCATAAAAAACCCTAACATCTTAATTATTAATGGTATTACTGCAAAGAATGCTATTGGGCATTCTTTGCTACCAGTCTATAATTATAACTTCTAACAATGATAGACACTAAACTGATACTACCTATGCATTACTTTTTCAACAGATTAACCTTATGCTTCATTTCTTTTTTATACCCTATTTTAACCACAGCTCACACTCATCCTTTGCATACCATAAACACTGAGAAGGCAGCCAAGATACCGATACAGACGATACTCAATACAAAAAGTATTAGCGATTTTTGCCGTGACATAGGCAACAAATTAGGCAGTGTCGATCGCTACGACTGCAATAAACAAGAACTACGCTACAGTGATGGATATTCTCTGCAAGGCTATCCTCTTGTTTATAAAGAATATCCTCCGCTAAAGAGTAGACAGCCTCTCGGCAAAGTGTTGTTGATGGGTGGCATCCATGGTGACGAATATTCTGCAATATCCATCATGTTTCGCTTGATGGAAAAGCTCAACCAATATCACTCTGGATTATTTCACTGGAAAGTTATTCCTAATCTCAATCCAGACGGATTATTACAGAATAAATCACAGCGCCAAAATCACCGTGGGGTCGATCTGAACCGTAATTTTCCATCTGCTAATTGGGATGCATTGGCCTTAAAGTACTGGAAAGAAAAAACCTACAAAAATCCTCGCCGTTATCCTGGTCCTTTTGCCTTAAGCGAACCAGAAACTATATGGTTCAGCAAAGTCATTGAAGACTTTTCACCGGATGTTATTATTGCCGTACATGCGCCACATCGACTGGTAGATTTTGATGGTTCAATCAATGCTCCAAAAAAATTAGGCAAGTTACAGTTACGTCTACTAGGCACATACCCCGGCTCATTGGGTAATTACGCTGGGGTAGATCTAGACATCCCCGTAGTCACGGTCGAGCTCGCGTCGGCAGGAATTATGCCGAGTGAAAGTGATATTAGCGGGATGTGGATAGATATTGTGCGTTGGCTAAGGCAAGAAATCCCAAAGATGAACTAACCCCCTCCTTCATAAATAATTCGCCATACGCGATCGGGCTCCTTCTTCCATAACTGTCGTTTCCAGCCACGCGACTTATAATTACTACTGTTATAGGTCTGATAATACTCTACCCACACCATGTCTTGTTCGTTAGGATAACGATAGATGCCCACATCAGAAATGGCAACATCAATAAACGACTTGCTCCCGTTCACACGTTTTTTATAGTTTACCCACTGCTCCCAGTTTTTATCTAGATCGGTAAAATCTTTAGAGTAAAACGCTAAATATGGCTCTGCAGATAAGGATTCCCAAGCACGCTGCCACCCTTGTAAACGCGCATGTAATTGTTCGCGTAAACGAACCACTTCCTCGACTCTCACCACTTTGATTTCTGGCGTCATTACTATGTAGGTGTATCCAACATCGACATATTTGTTAATAGTATCAATATCGTTATTAGATAAGACAATACAACCATTACTGTCTAATAAGGGGCGAGTCTTTTCTGTTAAACCAATAGGTTCAGCATGCAACCAGATACCGTAACCTGTTCGTTCATGCATTCTATCCCAGACATTAGGATAGTTAACCGGGTAAGCTGCGTTACCGTAGAAGTTGTCCAACTGCTCTGGTGTTAAGTGACTCGTTATCCGATAAACTCCGATAGGGGTTTTGTTGTCTCCCTCTCGTTCTTTACCGTAACCTTTTTTACCTATAGAGGTGTGCATTGTCTCTAATAACAAAAAGGTATCATCACGAGTGCGCTTATAAACATACAGCTTACCCGTCGACAATTCAGCAATGATGACGTGGGGATAGCTGCCTGCAACGTCGATTAGTGATGCTGGCTGCAACCTGTGGTCGGGGAGCAAACTAAAATTTAAGGGCTCTGCATTTGCAAAGACACTTTGAACCATAGTAAGGTAAAACAAAACGCCGTAAGTAATTTTCATCAACAGTAGCAAACCTTAAAAGACACAATCGTTATCGTCACGAGGGAGTTATTCATTTGTCTTATTATAGATAGTTGAGCATAAAAAAGCCCCCTAAAAAGGAGGCTTTTTTAATCAGATCAACAAAAAGTGTATCAACTACTACTCGATTGTAGTGCTTCTGTTAATGCAGCTTCTACATCTGCAGCGCTTACACCTTCTGAGCGAGAAGCGACTTCAGCAGCACGTTTACGTTTACGTTCAGCATGATAAGCTAAACCCGTGCCCGCTGGAATCAATCGGCCTACCACTACGTTTTCTTTAAGGCCACGTAGATAATCTTTCTTGCCTGTTACGGCTGCTTCAGTCAATACTCGTGTCGTCTCTTGGAAAGAAGCAGCAGAAATAAACGACTCAGTCGCAAGAGAAGCTTTCGTAATACCCAGTAGTTGGCGCTGATAACGCGCTGGCAGCTTGTCAACATCGCGTAAAGTTTCGTTTTGCTCCAGCACTTCAGTAAACTCAACTTGTTCACCTTTAACGAAGCTTGACTCGCCCATACCAGTAATCTCTACTTTACGTAGCATTTGACGAACAATAGTCTCAATGTGTTTATCGTTAATTTTTACACCCTGTAAACGATATACATCTTGAATCTCGTTGGTGATGTAACGGGCTAGCTCTTCAACACCACGGAGACGAAGAATATCATGGGGATTACTTGGGCCATCTGATACAACTTCACCTTTTTCAACCTTTTCACCTTCAAATACGGTCATTTGACGATGCTTCGGAATCAACACTTCGTAATGATCAGAACCATCTTCTAATGGTTTACCATCAGTAGGGGTGATGACTAAGCGGAACTTACCTTTAGTCTCTTTACCAAAGCTTACGGTACCCGAAATTTCTGCCAAGATAGAAGGCTCTTTTGGTTTACGTGCTTCAAATAGATCAGCAACACGAGGTAAACCACCTGTAATATCACGGGTCTTCGAACCTTCCTGAGGAATACGCGCAATAATATCACCCACTTCAATCTCATCACCATCATTCAAGCTAAGAATCGCTTTCGAAGGTAACATGTAGTGTGCAGGAACATTAGTATTAGCCAATGTTAGCTCATCACCGTTTTTATCAACCAAAGTAATAGCGGGCTTAAGATCTTTACCCGCAGCCGGACGCTCTGCAGGATCAATCACCTCGATTGAACTTAGGCCAGTTAAATCATCTGTTTTGCGACGAATAGATAGACCATCTTCCATCCCGGTGAAAGCAACCTTACCTGCTACTTCAGTGATAATAGGATGAGTATGAGGGTCCCATTTTGCAATGATAGCTCCACCAGTAATCGTTGCGCCATCTTTAACGGAAATAACGGCACCATAAGGAATCTTATAACGCTCACGCTCTCGACCAGTCGCATCCGCAACGGCTAATTCACCTGAACGAGAAACGGCAACCAAGTGACCGTTAAGATTTTCAACGACTTTAACGTTGTGTAAACGTACCGTACCTTCTTGTTTTACTTGTACGCTATCGACAGCAGATGCTCTACTTGCAGCACCACCAATGTGGAACGTACGCATTGTTAACTGTGTCCCAGGCTCGCCAATAGACTGAGCAGCTATGACACCAACGGCTTCACCAACGTTGACAAGATGCCCTCGAGCAAGGTCACGACCATAACAACTAGAACATATACCATGACGCGTTTCACAGGTCATCGCAGAACGCACAATGATTTCATCAATTGCATTTTCTTCAACAATACCAACTGAATTTTCATCGACCATTACACCGGCTTTCAGTAGTACTTCACCCGTAGCATTGTCGACAACATCCCGGGCTATTACTCGACCTAATACTCGATCACCTAGTGGATCAATAATGTCGCCACCTTCAATAATTGGCGTCAAGGTTAAGCCTGCTTCTGTTCCGCAATCCACTTCTGTCACTACAAGATCTTGTGCAACATCCACTAATCGACGAGTTAAGTAACCCGAATTAGCTGTTTTTAGTGCGGTATCTGCCAACCCCTTACGCGCACCATGAGTAGAAATAAAGTACTGGAGTACGTTGAGGCCTTCACGGAAGTTCGCCGTAATAGGCGTTTCAATAATAGAACCGTCTGGCCGAGCCATCAAGCCACGCATACCCGCCAACTGACGAATTTGCGCAGGAGAACCCCGTGCACCAGAGTCAGCATACATAAATACAGAGTTATACGAGTCTTGTAATTCTTCTTCGCCCTTCTTGTTAATAACAGTTTCTTTAGATATACCTTCCATCATCGACTTGGCAACAAGGTCGTTGGCGCGGGACCAAATATCGATCACTTTATTGTATTTCTCGCCCTGAGTCACTAAACCTGAGGCAAACTGACCTTCAATTTCTTTTACTTCATTGTCCGCACGCTCAATAATCGCGGCCTTGCTGTCTGGAATTGCAAAGTCATTAACACCGATTGAAGAACCCGAACGCGTTGAGAACTTGTAACCCATATACATCAGTTGGTCAGCAAAGATAACCGTTTCTTTCAGACCAACAACGCGATAGCAGTAGTTAATTACTTTAGAAATCGCTTTTTTCACCATGGGCGTGTTGACCATTTCAAACGGCATTCCCTTAGGCACGATTTCCCAAAATAGTACACGTCCAACAGTAGTGTCTTGTATTGATACGATAGTATCCGATTCACCATCGTCTCGTTTAATGACTTCGGTGATACGCACCTTAATTCGTGCTTGTAAATCTACTTGATCAGCATAATAAGCACGTGAGACTTCTGCGTTATCAGCAAAAATCATGTCTTCGCCTAACGCATTAACACGAGAACGCGTCATCCAATACAAGCCCAATACAACATCCTGAGACGGTACGATAATTGGTTCGCCTGATGCTGGCGATAGGATATTATTGGTTGACATCATTAGCGCACGCGCTTCTAACTGCGCTTCTATGGTTAATGGAACGTGAACCGCCATTTGGTCACCATCGAAATCGGCGTTATAGGCCGCACAAACCAATGGATGTAACTGAATCGCTTTACCTTCGATCAGTACTGGCTCAAATGCCTGAATGCCCAAACGGTGAAGTGTTGGCGCGCGGTTAAGTAGTACGGGGTGCTCACGAATCACTTCGTCAAGAATATCCCATACCACCGGCTCTTCACGTTCAACCATCTTTTTCGCGGCTTTAATTGTGGTTGCGAGGCCACGCAATTCTAATTTACTAAAAATAAATGGTTTAAATAATTCCAGTGCCATTTTCTTCGGCAAACCGCATTGATGCAGGCGCAAAGTAGGTCCAGTCACAATCACTGAACGACCAGAATAATCAACACGTTTACCCAATAGGTTTTGACGGAAACGACCTTGCTTACCTTTAATCATATCGGCAAGAGATTTTAATGGACGTTTGTTAGAACCGGTAATCGCACGACCCCGACGACCATTATCTAATAATGCATCGACTGATTCTTGCAACATACGTTTTTCGTTTCGTACGATAATATCTGGCGCATTAAGGTCTAGCAAGCGCTTCAAACGATTATTACGGTTGATCACTCGACGATATAAATCATTCAAATCAGAGGTCGCAAAACGACCGCCATCTAGAGGAACTAGCGGACGTAAGTCTGGCGGCAAGATCGGCAATGCTTCCATGACCATCCACTCAGGCTTATTACCCGAGAAGAAAAATGCCTCTAAAAGCTTGAGGCGTTTAGACAACTTCTTGATCTTAGTTTCTGAGTTTGTCTCTGGAATCTCTTCACGCAAACGAGTAATTTCTTCTTCAAGATGAATATCTTTCATCAGATCTTGAATAGCTTCAGCACCCATCTTCGCTTCAAATTCGTCCGGGAATTCTTCCATAGCTTCGAAGAATTGCTCGTCTGTTAAGAGCTGACCCTTTTCAAGGGTCGTCATACCTGGATCGGTTACCACGTACGACTCAAAATACAATACGCGCTCAATGCTGCGTAAAGTCATGTCAAGCAATAAACCAATACGGCTCGGTAATGATTTCAAAAACCAAATGTGTGCTACTGGGCTCGCAAGTTCAATATGACCCATACGATCACGACGCACTTTGGCTAACGTGACCTCAACGCCACATTTTTCACAAATGATGCCGCGATGTTTCATACGCTTGTATTTTCCACACAAGCATTCGTAATCTTTTACTGGACCAAAAATTTTGGCACAGAATAAACCTTCACGTTCAGGTTTGAACGTCCGGTAGTTAATCGTCTCTGGTTTTTTCACTTCACCAAATGACCATGAGCGAATCATTTCTGGTGACGCTAGACCAATACGAATCGAATCAAATTCGTCGTTTTGTCCCTGGGACTTCAGCAAGTTAAGTAAGTCTTTCAAGGGTATTTCTCCGATTAGGAATTAAATTTTGTGATGAGTAAGAGTTATTTCAATGAGAGCTGATACATCGCACCAGCGCTCATTTCGCAAAGTACTTAATAATTACTTAGAATCAGTTTCTAATTCCATATTAATACCCAGTGAACGGATTTCCTTAACGAGCACATTAAAGGATTCCGGCATACCAGGTTCCATACGATGATCACCATCAACAATGTTTTTATACATCTTAGTACGTCCCGCAACATCATCAGATTTTACGGTTAACATCTCTTGTAGCGTATACGCTGCACCATAAGCTTCCAAAGCCCACACTTCCATCTCTCCGAAGCGCTGACCACCGAATTGTGCTTTACCACCCAATGGCTGCTGAGTTACCAGACTATAAGAACCCGTAGAACGCGCATGCATTTTATCATCAACCAAATGATTCAGTTTTAACACATACATGTATCCAACCGTTACTGGACGTGTAAACGCGTCGCCTGAACGACCATCATACAATGTCATTTGACCGCTATCGGGCAAATCAGCTAAGCGCAGCAGGGATTTGATTTCTGTCTCTTTAGCACCGTCAAATACACGTGTTGCCATTGGCACACCACCACGCAGATTAGTCGCTAAATCCATCACTTCTGTATCGGTGAAGCTTTTTAGGTCTTCTCGATCTTGAATCTCACCTGTTTTGTTGTAGATCTCTTCCAAAAAGCCACGCACTTCTTTAACGGCTTTTTGTTGACGAATCATACTGTCGATTTTGTTACCTAACCCTTTGGCAGCAAGACCCAAATGCATCTCCAAAACCTGTCCTACGTTCATTCGAGAAGGAACGCCTAAAGGGTTCAATACGATGTCGATAGGATCACCATTGACGTCGAAAGGCATATCTTCTACCGGCATAATAACCGAGATAACACCTTTGTTGCCATGGCGGCCCGCCATTTTATCACCAGGCTGAATACGACGTTTAATGGCCAAATACACTTTAACAATCTTAAGAACACCAGGTGCAAGATCATCACCTGTTTGTAATTTGCGTTTCTTATCTTCAAAGCGCTCATCTAGAATGGCACGCCGTTCTTTTATCTGCTCTTCAGCACGATCGATTTGCTCGTTCAATGTATCTTCTGTCACACGTAGGTTTAGCAGTTGCTCCTTGTCTAATTCAAGCAACATCTCTTCAGTTAAAATGGTCCCTTTCTTTATTGCTTTGCCTGCGGATACTTTTTGGCCGATGAGTACTGAATTTAAGCGTTCAAACGTAGCGGCTTCTACAATACGAAACTCCTCGTTTAAATCCTTACGCACTTTCTCAAGTTGCATCTCTTCAATCGCTTTAGATCGAGGATCTTTTTCTAGACCATCGCGAGTGAATACCTGCACATCAATCACTGTACCCTTGGTACTTGTTGGCACGCGTGATGAAGTATCTTTAACATCTGAGGCTTTTTCACCAAAGATTGCACGTAGTAGTTTTTCTTCCGGGGTTAATTGTGTTTCACCTTTAGGCGTCACTTTACCCACGAGAATATCACCAGGACCCACTTCAGCACCAATATATACAATGCCTGACTCGTCTAGCTTGGACAACGCACTTTCACCCACATTAGGGATGTCGGCAGTGATCTCTTCACTACCAAGCTTAGTGTCACGCGCGATACACGTTAGTTCTTGTATATGAATGGTAGTAAAACGATCTTCTTGAACGACACGTTCGGAAACCAGAATTGAATCTTCGAAGTTATAACCATTCCACGGCATAAATGCGATGCGCATGTTTTGACCTAGCGCTAACTCACCCATATCAACAGAAGGACCGTCCGCTAGAATATCGCCACGAACTATAGTGTCACCTATGCGGACAATCGGCTTTTGATTAATACACGTATTTTGATTTGAACGAGTATATTTAGTGAGATTATAAATATCTACACCCGCATCACCCGCTTCAGTCTCACTATCACTGGCACGAACGACGATACGTGCAGCATCAACGCGCTCAATCACACCACCACGTTTTGCGACCACACACACACCAGAATCTGATGCAACATGGCGTTCCATACCCGTACCGACGAGTGGTTTGTCAGCTTTTAATGTGGGCACTGCTTGACGCTGCATGTTTGAGCCCATCAAGGCACGGTTAGCATCATCGTGCTCTAAGAAAGGAATTAACGAAGCCGCCACCGAGACCACTTGTCGTGGTGAAACATCCATATATTGGACATCTTGTGGTGCCTTTAGCGTAAACTCATTCATATGACGCACAGAAACAAGTTCTTCGACTAACTTACCTTTTTTATCTAGCTCAGCTGAAGCCTGCGCAATGACGTATTCAGCTTCATTAATGGCGGATAAAAAATCGATTTCATCTGTCGCCTTACCATTAATAACACGACGATATGGGCTTTCGAGGAAACCATAGTGGTTGGTACGCGCATAAGTTGCCAACGAGTTAATTAGACCAATGTTTGGCCCTTCAGGTGTTTCAATAGGACATACACGACCATAATGAGTCGGATGTACATCACGCACTTCAAAACCTGCACGTTCCCGCGTTAAACCACCAGGGCCTAAGGCTGATACACGACGTTTATGCGTAATTTCAGAGAGTGGATTATTTTGATCCATAAACTGAGAAAGTTGCGATGAACCAAAAAATTCTTTTACGGCAGCCGATACGGGCTTCGCGTTAACCAGATCCTGCGGCATTAAGCCTTCAGACTCTGCAACAGACAAACGCTCTTTGACTGCACGCTCTACACGGACAAGACCTACACGGAATTGGTTTTCTGCCATTTCGCCTACAGAACGAATACGACGGTTACCTAAGTGATCGATATCATCAACAACACCGTTACCGTTGCGGATATCAATTAATGTTTTTAATACATCAACAATATCTTCTCTTGATAGGATACCTTCACCGGTTTCATCGTCACGCTTGAGACGACGATTAAATTTCATACGACCGACCACAGATAGGTCATAACGATCTGGACTGAAGAATAAATTCTGAAACAGCGCTTCAGCAGACTCTTTTGTGGGTGGCTCCCCCGGACGCATCATACGATAAATTTCGACTAACGCTTCTAATTCTGTACGTGCAGCATCTGAACGTAACGTATCGGAAATAAATGCACCACAATCGAGGTCATTGGTATAAAGCGTTTCAACAGAAGTGATACCGACTTCAACAAACTTGTCGACCACTTCACTTGAAATTTCAGTATTACATTCAAATAATAATTCGCCGGTATTAGTATCAATAACGTCTTTCGCTAGTGAACGTCCAACGAGATATTCTTCAGGTACTAGCAACTGAGTTACTTTGGCTTTTTCAAGCTCTCGAATATGCTTAGCCGTAATACGACGACCTTCTTCAATGAGCACATTGCCTTTTTTATCTTTGATATCAAAAGTAGCAACATCACCACGTAACCGTGATGGGACAAGCTCTAACAAGAACTCACGATCTTTGTTCATTTCGAAGCTACTGGTACTAAAAAACATGCCTAGCATTTCTTCGGATGTGAAACCTAGTGCACGGAGTAGAATAGTTGCGGGCAACTTACGACGTCGGTCAATACGGACAAAAACCAGATCTTTAGGATCAAACTCAAAGTCCAACCACGAACCACGGTAGGGAATCACGCGTGCAGAATAGAGTAACTTTCCTGATGAATGCGTCTTGCCTTTATCATGATCAAAGAATACGCCGGGAGAACGGTGCAACTGAGACACAATGACACGTTCAGTACCATTAATAACAAATGTACCATTATCGGTCATTAATGGGATTTCGCCCATATAGACTTCTTGTTCTTTAATATCTTTGATGGTTTTATTTGATGATTCTTTATCATAAATAATTAAACGTACCTTTACGCGCAGAGGCGCTGCATAAGTGGCACCACGAGAAATACATTCAGCTACGTCAAAGGCAACTTTGCCCAGTTTGTAGCTAACATATTCAAGTGCAGCACTACCGGAATAACTCACGATAGGGAAAACCGATTTAAATGCGGCATGTAAACCTATATCCAATCGCTCATCCAGTGAAATACCCGTTTGGGTGAATTTGCGATAGGAATCTAACTGGATGGCCAAAAGATAGGGCACATCCATTACATGGGGCAGTTTGCCGAAGTCCTTGCGGATACGTTTTTTCTCAGTATATGAGTAAGCCATCTGTATGCCTCAGCTGTATAAAAGGGGCTAGCCTTGTAACGCGGGTTGCGTCTTTTTATTTTCATATAACGCTGTAGAGTCGCGTTATATCCAAAATTTGGGCAGTTTTAAATATGAGTAATCTATAGTTCTATATTTACCGTTTACTGCAAACGGAAAAAGGCCGACGAGAAAACTCGTCAGCCTTTACCCTTTAAATCATGGATTGACTAAAAACCAATACCATTATTGAAGGGTCTCGCACTA
>Ga0307488_10003588_pt1 | contig 12943 bp, 8 predicted proteins | sample SB02metaG_FD_202248 | JGI IMG/M metagenome (GOLD analysis project Ga0307488, IMG submission 202248) | Sea-ice brine microbial communities from Beaufort Sea near Barrow, Alaska, United States - SB 0.2 | ecosystem: Environmental > Aquatic > Marine > Coastal | place: USA: Alaska | collected 2017-05-06
AAAGCCAAACTTGTTTGCGCTTTTTTTGGAAAATAAAAAATACAAAATTCTTGTAAAGAATTTGGGTTTCTATGCTTGTTTAGGATTCCTTTCTGGGACGTATGAAGTAAATCCCTCTTTCTCCGCACATCAAAACCGTAACTACTTATTTATTAAGTATTTACGGTTTTTTGTTTACAAATATAGTCAGTATTTAGTCAGTATTGTTAAAAAGATATCTTTTTGTAATTGTTTATGACAATACAATTTGACAAAACAGTTGCATTAATAAAAAATACTGGATAAGCTAATAAAATCCAGATGTTGCAGACAGTGAATTATAATTTTCTTGCAGATATATCATGCTATTAAACGTATTAAAATCTATAGAACTTAAAATTAATCACTTATATACCTTAAAGGGCTAAGTAAAGCGATAAATCTCAAAAATCTCAAACAAAATCTCCAAAACGAAGAAGCCACCCTATCAAATAAAAGTGATTTTTCTTTTGAAAAAGGGGTGGCTAAGATATATATAGACCCTAAATGCTTAAAGCGAGCGAATAAATGTTTTTTTATTAATTATTTACGCCAACTGCCAGTGTCTGTTATTTCAATAGTTTGTATGCACCAATCAATGTTTTTTTAATTATATTTCTGTTTTGATACTCTTACACCTTTTTTTAAAAAGGATGCTGTAAAGAAGGAGTATGCTCCATAAAATATCTAAAACATGCTATAATTCGCTCACTAGTTTCGAATATTTAGGTTTTAAAACAATAGAAGATTACAGAAATATTAGTTTTGTTGTTTTGATGCTGTTCGGCATTCCATGCCCTCTTAAGTTTATTAAGTTAATAAGATTGGGTTCATATTTATCTAGCAATTTACTTTGCTTCTAGTTGCAGAATCTTGGTAGATTGCATACATTTAGTCTTTACTTATAAATTGCGAAAAAAAACTAAATTTAACTCATTGTATCATATTGCTGCTGCATTGAATAAATCTATTGAATATGAATAAGGATAATCTCTCCGAATCGGATATTAAATTAAAATTTATTGAATCTGGATTACGAACTGCAGGTTAGTATGCGCATGTATGAACTGGATGTGAAATAAGGTTTAAAAATGCTTTGTGCTAAAATGAAAGATTAATAGAGGAGTTAACAATGAGTTTGCCTCTTTTATGATAAACAAACTAACTACAATTAGAAAAAACTTACATGAGTAATAAAAGAGATATAGACGTATCTAAAGAAGCTGGCCTTATATGGCAAGTAGCTAATGATGTACTAAGAGATATTTTTCAAAGAACAGAATATCCAGACATTATTTACCCAATGGTACTGATAAGACGTTTAGAATGCGTATTAGAGTCTGAAATTAATGAAATTGAAAAGAAGTTTGGAGATGGTATCTCTAAGATGACTGATACTGCAGCAGCAAAGTTCATTAATGATCAACTTTATAGTAGAGTTGGTTTTTCTAATGATTCAGGGTTTACACTGCAAGGACTAAAAGACGAAGGGGAAAAAAGTATTAAGAACAACTTTATTAGTTATTTAAACGGCTTTCATAGTAAAAAAGCTAAAGATGATGATAAAGACAAGATTCAAGACGTTATCAAATTCTCAGGAATAAGAAAACACGTAGATAAACTGAATACAAACAATATTTTATATTCTGTAATAGAAGAATTTACAAATATCCATTTAGAGCCAGAAACGGTTTCTAATATTAAAATGGGGTATGTTTTTGAGGAATTAGTACGTCGTTTTTCAGAAGCCAACAACTCAGAAGCTGGAGAACATTACACGCCAAGAGAAGTTATTGATTTAATGACCCATATGCTTGATATTGATCAACGTAAACTAAAAGATGGTGAGTTAGTAACTATTTACGATCCTGCTTGTGGAACAGGTGGAATGCTTACTGCTTTAAAAGAGTTTATAGAAGTTAATGTAAATGATAAAGCGAACGTGCGTTTATATGGTCAAGAAGTAAATGATAAAACTTGGTCTATTTGTGAAGCCGATTTAATGATAAAAGGAGAAGATGCCAAAGTAGTAAATGGTGATACTCTTTTTGAAGATGGCTTCCCAGATGAGAAGTTTGATTATATGATTTCTAATCCACCTTATGGTAAATCTTGGTCTAAGATTAAGAAAAAAGTAATGGCAGTTAGTAATGGTAGGTTTAATATTGCACAACCTCGTACCTCAGATGGTCAGTTATTGTTTACACTGCACATGCTTTCTAAAATGAAAGATCCTAAAAAGGGAGGTTCTGCAATTGCAATTGTGCATAATGGTTCTCCTTTATTTAGTGGTGATGCTGGTGGTGGCGAAAGTACCATACGTCAACATATAATTGAAAACGATATGTTAGAAACCATTGTTGCACTGCCAACAAACTTGTTTTACAATACTGGTATCGCAACTTATATTTGGATTGTTAGAAACAATAAAACAGCAGAACGTAAAGGGAAGATACAGCTGATTAACGCTATTGATTTCTGGAAACCTATGAAAAAGAGTTTAGGTGATAAAAGACGTTTTATTGCAGATCCTGATGTACAAAAGATAGTGCAAATTCATAAAGACTTTAAAGACGAAGGAGTAAGTAAAATTTACGATTTAGATGATTTTGCGTACCGCAAAGTAACTATAGAGTTAGAAGAATTAGACGAAGAAGGAAATCAGTTATTTGAAAAGAAAGAAGTAACAGTTGCTCAAAATGCTTTAGCACAAATTCTAAAAGCGACACCTGAACAAATTAAAGCACTAAAGGATAAAAAGAATACCAAACAAGCTTCATTTTCTTTTGAGCTTAAAAAGGATAGTGATTTTGTTATTAAAAACAGAACAAAAGATAAAACCATAGAAGTTATTAAAGTTGTAGATGGTAACAAGTTAAAATTAACCGCTTTTATTAACGTACCTGTTATTGTAAAAGATACAGAGATTATTCCTTGGAAAGACGACGCTAATAAATGGCTTAACAAAGAAGTGGAGAAAAAATGGACCTATGTAAGTGAGAAAAAAGGATATGAAGTGCCTTTTACCCGTGAGTTTTATGTCTACCAACCTTTAAGAGAATTAGAAGAAGTTTTAGAAGAATTTGGTAGCTTAGAAAAAGGTAACAAAGACAAAGGTATAATAGGCAATGAACAATTGTTAAACGAATTAGGTTTACAATTATGATAAAATATTCAAAGTATAAATCTTCAGGTATAGAATGGTTAGGAGATATTCCTGAGCATTGGCATATTGAAAGACTGCATAACAAATGTGACATTGTAAGAGGAAATTCGTCTTTTAAAAAGGATGAATTATTAAGTAAAGGTAAATATGTTGCACTACAATATGGGAAAACTTATAAGGTTGAAGAAATTAATCAACGTTTTAATTTTTACGTAAATGATGAGTTTTATAAGAGCTCACAAACAGTAAATTATAAGGACGTAATTTTTATTTCGACGTCAGAAACATTTGAAGACCTTGGGCATTCAGTTTTTTACAATAGAAAGGATATCGGGTTAGTTGGAGGTGAGCAAATTTTATTAAAGTCAGATCGAAAGATCTTGGATGGAAAATATTTATTCTATTATTCTAAAGTATTTGGTAGAGAACTCAAAAAGTTCGCAACAGGTGTAAAAGTTTTTAGATTTGACGTCGATGACTTAAAAACAATATATCTACCACTACCTAAAATACCAGAACAAACAGCAATAGCAAATTACCTAGATGAAAAAACAAGCAAACTAGATCTACTAATAAGTAACAAAAAAGCGCAAATAAACCAGCTTAAAGAAATACGCCAAATAGAAATAAACACAGCTGTTACTAAAGGTTTAGACCCAAATGTAAAACTAAAACCTTCTGGTGTAGAGTGGTTAGGTGATATTCCGCAGCATTGGGAAGTGACACGATTGAAAAATGTATCAAAAATCATTAATGGTTCAACTCCCAAAAGTAATATTGAAAAGTATTGGGATGGAGATATAACTTGGGTTACTCCTAGTGACATTAGTAAATTGAATGGATTTATTTTTGAATCAAGAAAAACAATAACAAAGGACGGTTATGACAGCTGCGGAACAGAAATGGTCTCATTAAATAGTACGATATTAACATGTAGAGCTCCCATAGGAAATGTCGTTATTGCAGCAAAAGAATTATGCACAAATCAAGGATGTAAATCTCTTTTTTCTAATGAAATAGAATATCGTTATCTCTATTATTTCATTCTCAGTGCGAATGAGGAAATTAGTTCTCTTGGACAGGGAACCACGTTTCTAGAATTATCAAGAACGAGTTTAGGTGATACAAAATTATCTTACCCTAAGTCTAAAGACGAACAAATTAGCATTGCCAACTACTTAGATGAAAGAACAAGTATGATCGATCAATTAGTAAGCAATCTTGAAAATCAAATCAATCAACTACAAGAAATACGTAAAATTGAAATTTACAATGCGGTAACAGGTAAAATTAAAGTGGGATAGTATGGCAAAGAAAAAAGACTTAGTTGTAGATAACGAAACAGAATTTGAAAAACATTTCTGCCATCAATTAGAAGTTTTTGGTAGATACCGTTTAGATAAAAATAGAGATGTTGCCATTAACAAAGAACTTTGTCTTTATTTCAATGATTTAAAAGAGTTTTTACAGAATACACAGCCTGAAAAACTTACAGAACTTCAGAGTCAGTACCATACCGCATGGAAGGAAGAATTTCAAAATCATTTTAAACAAGCACTTGCTACCAAGCAATTGTTTCAGGTATTACAAGATGGTATTGACGTTAATACTTTACATTTCGATCTTCTCTATTTTAAGCCTAACAAAGAATCAAATACAAATCAAAATGAGTTGTATAAAAAAAATCGTTTTACAGCCATTCGCCAATGGACTTTTGGGTCTGAAGGAGAAGCACAAAGAAAGAGTTTAGACATAGTACTACTGGTAAATGGTTTTGCTATTGTAACTATTGAGCTTAAAAACCAAGGTACAAGTGGTACTATAGAAGAAGCCATAGAACAGTATTTAGGCAGGGATTTAGATTTACCAATATTTAGACAACCATTTTTACACATTGTTTGCGATAACGATAAAGTAAAAATGGCAGCAGCTTTTGGTAAGCCACCATCAGAAAGTAATTTCCGTGATTTTAATATGGATTTAGTAAACGTTGCTCCTAATGAATTGGAATATCCTGTTCATTATTTGTATCACGATATTTTACTCCCAGATAGTTTGTTAAATTATTTAGAATCTTATTTATATCCTGGTAAAGGTAATAGTTGGATTTTCCCAAGATATCACCAACAACGTGCAACACGTAATGTAGTAGAAGATATTAAAAAACAGATTGCAGAAACAGGAAAATTAAACTTAAATTATTTGATTCAACATTCAACAGGTTCTGGAAAAAGTAATACCATCGTTTGGATGGTTCAAAACTTGCGTAATGCTTTTGATGGTGATAACACTATTTTTGATAGTGTGGTAGTGCTTACTGATAGAATTAACTTAGATGATCAAATCTCTAAAGATTTTCAAAAAGCAATTTTAACAGAAGGTGTTGCAGAGTATGCCGAAGACACTGCAGCTTTAAAGAAGGCACTTCAGCAAAATAAGAAAGTAATTATTTCTACTATTCATAAGTTTTCTCATTTAAAAGAACTTTCAGACCAAACCAATAAAAGAATTTGTGTTTTAATTGATGAAGCACATAGATCTCAAGAAGGAAAACTACATGACGGTTTAACAGATACTTTTCAAACCGATGAAGAAGGTTTAGAGTTAGTTGCTGCAGATAAGCAAGATTTGTTAATTGAAGAAATTTCGAGAAAGGAGTTTCCAAATATGGCATTTATTGCGCTTACAGCAACACCAAGTGATAAAACATTAGAGCATTTTGGTAAAGCTAAAGAGGATGAGAAAGGAGAATTAGTTTTAGATAAAAAAGGAAATAAAACATGGGAAGCATTCGATGTGTATTCCATGGATCAAGCTATTAAAGAAGGGTATATTATGGATGTTGCAAAACACATTTATAGTTACAATACACTTTACGAGTTAAATAAGGAGGTAGATACAAAGAAGGAATATCTACCAATGATGGTGCGCAAAGCGCTTCGTCAAAAAGCATTTCAAGACACAGGGATTATAAAAGAGAAATGTAACCGAATGGCAAACATTTTTAAAAATAAATCGGCTCATAAAATAGATGGAAAAGCCAAAGCAATGGTAGTTACAAGTAGCAGGATTGCAGCTTGTAAATACAAGTTGTTTATGGATGAAGAAATTAAAAAGCAAGGATTAAATTACAAGACTATTATTGCTTTTTCTGGTGGTGTTGACGTTGATAAATTAGAACTAACAGAGGGTGAGTTTGTAAAACTAAACATTCAAGATTTAAAAGGTTCTAATTTTACCGAAGATGGTATGAATAAAGAACACAATCCTAAAGGTTTAAAAATTGAGGATTTGTTTGAGAAAACAGATGATATCCGTTTTTTAATTGTTGCTAATAAATTTCAAACGGGGTTTAGTGAGTCATTATTGCATACAATGTTCGTTGACAAACCGTTAAGAGATAAAAATGCAGTACAGACTTTAAGTCGTTTAAATAGAATGCACCCTGGTAAAGTAGATACCCTGGCCATCGATTTTACAAATTCTTATAAGCAAATTATAAAAGCATATAAGAAGTATCAAAAAGATGTCACTTCAAATAAATCAAGTGATCCAAATCAATTACACGAATTAAAAGCTGCGTTACTAAAATTTGAAATTTTCACTGAAGAGGATGTTACAAAACTTTTAGAACTAGCTACTTCTGGTGAAAGTAAAAATATGCCTGCTATTGCAGGATTAACTTTTAAAATAAAGTCAAAGTTTGAAACGGATTTAGTACGAGAAAAAAGAGACGAGTTTAGAACGCTTTTAGGTAGATATTTAGGGATATTCAAATACATAAATGCGTTATTTAATTTAAGAGAAAAAGAATTACATCAGTTTCAACTTTTTTGTATTTATCTAAGTAATAAGCTTTCTGATAGCAGTAATAAAGATTTAGAAAAGGAATTACGAGATGTAAATGTTGTTAACTTCTCTATTCCTGAAATAGAAATAGATCAAGAGGATGAAGATGATGAGTCTTCAGGTGGAGGTAATTCAGGTGGTAATGGATCTGTAACACGAGTAAAGGTTACTAAAACAGTCAAAGATATTATCAAAGAAATCAATTTACAATTTCAGTCAGAGATAGGTGATGAAGGAGTTGAGGTTGTTGGTGAATTTTTAGATCAAGTAGCACATGATAAAATATTGCTTTCTATAATGCTAAATAATAAAAATAAGGACGCAGAGAAAGTATATAATGAAATTATTAAAGAACAATTAACCAATAAGTTGGTAGATACTATTATGTCTAAATCACCTGAAAAGTATGGAGATATTATGAAAGATAGTGTTTTGACATACATTAATAGGACAGCTTATAACGTGCTTAGAAATGCTTCTAATGCGGCATAAGTTTGAAGCAGCTGCAAAAAACTTACTTGCTCGTTTAAAAGAAGAAAAACCAAATGTATTAATTCAATATTGGTATAGAAATACACAAAGCCAGTTAAAACTTAAAGATGCTATAGAAACAATATTAAATATTCAACTTCCAAAAAGTTACAATCGTAAAGACTTTTCTAGCGTTTATAATAAGGTGTTTGAACATGTTTTTATGCAATCTATTAATTGTAAAGATTGGGTTGCTGGTTAGAAATAACTAAAAATAAATTGTAATTGTTAAACTGCAAATAGGTTAATAATAAAAATATAGAGAAATAGCGATGGCATTTAATCCCAAGACGGAATATACAATAGTACCGACAGAAATAAGTATTAAAGATTTTTTTGAGTATAAAGAAGACTTTGTCACAAGACCGCCTTATCAAAGAAAAGCAGTTTGGGGTAAAAAGAAAAAACAAGCTTTAATGGATAGTCTTTTCCGTAGATATTATATACCAAAATTAGTAGTTAGAGAGGTACGTAAAGATGATAGTGGCACTGTAAGTGAAATTGTAGATGGTCAACAGCGTATTACCACTGTTCAAGATTTTTTTGATAACAAATACCCTTTGCCTAAAACACTTTCTGATTTAGGTGATGGTTTAGCGGGCAAGTATTACAAAGATTTAGATACAGATATTAGAAAGTTTATAGATAAATCACTTAAATACCAAGCAGATGTGATTAAAAATATTGAACAACCTAGTAATGTGGAACATCAAATTATAGCGACAGAAATATTTTGGAGATTACAACAGGGTGAATCATTAAATTATATGGAAGTTGCTCATGCTCAATTATCAAGTTTAAGTAGAAATTTTATAGTAAAATATTCTGATGACTTAACTTTTGATTACGAGGCATACACACCTATAGATGCCAATTCAGATAAGCTCTCATTTTTTAAATTATTAGATGTAGATAATGGTAGAATGAAGCACTTACAGTTTATGGCACGTTTTTTATTAATTGAAAAAGAGGGTGGTTATGCAGATTTAAGTGATAAGAAAATAACAGAATTTATTAATGATTTTAAAAGTAAAGATGGCATTGGAGATTATTCTTTTGAAAATGAAAAAATAGCAGTTAATGTAAAAACAAACCTTAATACTTTTTATAGTATATTTAAAGATGATGCTATACTAGATGAAAATAATGGTATAAAAGAATTCTCGACAGAATACTTTATAATATCAATTTATATGCTAATACGTCATTTAAGAATGTATTATGTTTTAGATGATACAACTAAAATACATTTAAAAAACTTTATTTATGATTTTTATAAAAGATGGAAAACTTATGATCAAACAGCGGATACAGACTTATTAACTTTTAGTAACAGACGTCAGCAAGGTGAATCTGATTTAGAAACTAGGGATATAATTTTACGTCAAATCTTCTTTAAGTATATTTCTGATAATACTATAGATTTAAAAGGAAAAGATACAAATAGAGCATTTTCAGAATTACAAAGAATACTTATTTACAGAAAAGGAAAAAGTTTCTGTCAGCAATGTTTAAGAGATGGTGTTCCTGAAAAAGAGGCAAGAGTAAGTTGGTCTAAATATCAAGCAGACCATGTTTTACCTCATTCCAAGGGTGGTGAAACTATAATAGAAAATGGAGAGCTTTTGTGCTCATTTCATAATCAATCTAAAGGAAATAGAGTTTAATTTTTTTCCTGATTAATAATAAAAACAAACTTGTTATGCTTTCTTATCTTAAAAGAACTAGGTAGACTTAAAAATATCACTTGTAGAAAAAGATGTAAACCACTAATGGCCTAAAAAAAGAACTCATAAAACTATAAGATAGTTTTGATGAGCTTACACAAGAATTTAAATAAAAAACTAACGAACGATGTAGTCTCTTTTATCTTAGGGATTAATACCTTTTCATCCACCATTTTAGTGTTGTTTTCGTTTGTATTTCGCCACCTTCTTTTAGCTCTTTCATCATTGTGGACAAATTTCTCTGGTCTTCTTTGATACTAATTTCTTGTAGCCATGATTTTAGTTCTGGTAGTTTTCCTTTTCGCTTACAATAGCCACAGCCCCATTCATCATTTAAAGAAGAAATCATTAAAAAGTGTTTCCCTTCAGCATTTGGGCAACCTATTGTCCAACTATATTTGGTGTTTCCATTAGGTTTTGGATTGAAATTCATTTTTTCTAAATAATCAATAAAAGGTGTTTTAGATTGACTTGCTTGATACTTAGCTTCATCTAATTCATTTTCGATAGATTCAATCATACTGGAAAATTCACTTTCTGAAAAAAGGGTGCTTCCTACAAAAACGAGATACCCAGCGTAAAACCTATTGGCTTTAACGTAATTAATTAGTATCTTTTTAAGATAGCTTTTTAAATCTTGATTTGTCTTTTGATATTGTGCACATATACTATGCTTTTTATCATCTAAACCATAAGCAATTTGGATGAAGTTATCATCGGTTATCCTATAATAGTAATAGAATTGTGCATCCCAATCAATATCCTCTAAGGTCATAAAATAGGTAAATTGAGAAAAGAAATGTATTGGGTCTCCAAAGTATAACTTCGAGTTCATTACAATACCTTCTTTTTTACTGATAGTGTTTTTGTCCATAATTCTTTTTATTGATATTCAGGTAATGCTTTTAATTTTTCTTTGTTGGCTTGCCATTCATAAATAATGATTGACATTCATTGCTAAAAGTTCAAGACCTTGAGTCAAAAGCTTTCCTCCACTAGGAATATTAGTTGTGTGTGTTATTGTGTCTCCATCAAAATAGTAGGCTAATTCAGGGCCTTCAACAAGCCACATTTCAAAAGTTTTATTTCTATCAGTTTCAGTTTTATCTTTTATCCATATACAGCGTTCAATCATAACATCGTGTAATTCACTTAGTTTATTCGTTTCATATTTTTCTAACATGGCATTAGAAATATCTTCTATATTAGCACCAGGATAATTTTTAAAGTCATAATTTATGTTAAAATGAATAGGGATTTGCACGTATGAACCATAGCCCTTATTTCTTAATATAATATAAGGAAATTGTCCATATCCAGGTACGAACTGGCGAAGCGTATACCGTTTATCTTCTGTATTTGAATGAGGAATTGTTACAGAAAGAATGTTCTTATACCGCTCATCTTCTGTATCTTGATTCTCTTCAATACTTAAACTGATTATAGTGTTTAATTTTAAATCATTAGGAATTTTTACAAAAAGGATGTGTTTGTAATCTGTTTGAATACTAAAGCTACCTGTTCCACTAACAATACTGTGGGTGGCACCTTTAAAAAGAAGAGAATCATCAAAAAACAAAAGAATATAAGGCGATACTTTTGTTAAATTTAGTTGAATAATTTGTTGAGAATTAAAATGGATCAAAGCACCCACGGTGTCTTTGTTTAGATAATTACCCATATATATAAATGACTCATCGAGTGTGATAATGTCATTGACAAGTAAGGCTTTAGAGGAAGTTTTTTCGCCCTCTTTCAATTTAAGAAATACAGTTTTCATAATGTATAATTTTAAAGGTTATACATCAGGAGTAAATAATAAACAGTGTTGTAATCATTTATTTTGACAGACTGTCCGTATTCTAAACCACCGTAGCTTTTGTGCTCGGTTGGTACGCATTTATTGCGTTCCTGATACTACTACAAATTTAGGAAATTTAGTTGAATTACTCAAGTTTGGTAAAAAAGATTTACTTTAGACTATGTTGTAAATAATCTAAAAAAACTGGAAGTACACAAATTATAAAATAAGGCTCTCTTCTTTGCTACTACCAACAACGTTTTGTGATAAATGATTCGCATAACTATATTTTAAAGTGTTTGATGTAACATGTTTTTTATGTTGGACAACCTTGTTATGTGTTTTGTTGCGTGTTTCAAGTTTAGTTATAGGCTGTTTAAGCTCTTCTTTCTCAGCTTTCCAGTACTTAATAAGAAATTATAATAACGCCCTTGAAATAGCCTAAAATTAATTGTTTTAATATTAAATAAAAGCTCAAAATACTAATTAATAGAATTATGAGCCTAGAATAATTATGCATAAATTTAATGAAGAAAAGAGTTGTTTTTTAGCTCAGGTCTTTGTTGTGCGTTCGTATTTATTTTCTGTTATAATGTTTGTCAAATTCTTTCATAATGTTTGGACTATAAAATTTTCTCGGTGTTCCCGTTTTCATTCTAAAATCCATATACCTTTTTCCACATAGTTTATCGTCTTTTTCAATTTCTCTCATAATTTCTCGAAATTCCTTTCCAAATTTTATGTCCTGATATGTTGCTTTTAATTTAGGAACAAGGTCGTCTTTAAATGACCATTTATATTTTGCTGCAAATTGCTCTTCGGCAGAAACTTTTACTGTTATTGCATTTGGGTCGCCATTGTCATAACGAACTGCCATACTTTCGATTGATTTTGAGCGAACAAATTTTGTTTCTAATACTAAACTAATGTTATGCTTTTGTTTTAACTCAGAAGGAAAGTCAGTTTCTTTTTTCTCTATATATTTCAGTAAGTTTTTATGTTGGTCATCTTCATTAGCGATAGAAAAGCTTTCCATTTCGTAGGAATGAAAAAACGAAATAGGCATTAAATAAAAATTGTATTGAGTCAAGTCATATGAAAACCATTCGTTTGCGCATTGAACATAACTTTTCAAGCTAGCAGTTCCAATCTCTAAAACCTTTTTTTCAAATAATTTACTTTCATTAAAAAAGTGAATTGCATTATCTCTAATTTCAACTAAAAGTTCAATATTTTCCGCTAGCCTTGTTTGTAGCTTAAGTTTTTTGATGGCTGTGAAAATATCAATCGTCATATAATTTCCAGAGCGATTAACTTTATATTTTGGTCGTTTAAATGGTTCTCCATTTTTTTTCCTTGCAGAAGTATCAATTAAATTAATTGATTTTAAGTCATTTTTGTTGTCATATACAATTTTAGCTTTTAAAAGAGTTTCCCAAGCATTAACCATTAAAATAGAAAAACTTTCCTCTCGATATTTGAAGTCAGGTTTATTGTAAATTTCAATTGCAGAAATTGCTGCATTAACTGACTTTTCAAGTAGGTATGAATATTTTGATTTTCTTGCCATTCTCGATTTTCACAGGTTTTTGGTTATATGACGCACAACGTTTAACTGTATGGTTAGTGGCGTGTTAAAAATACTAAAACTTTCGGTAAACAATAAACTTTATAAAAAAGCACTTAACTTTGCATTAAGCACTTTGTAGCCATTAATTATACAGATTGTTGGCAATAGTTAATTACTCACACGTTTTATATTCTCTTTATATATTTTTTCTCGCCTCAAAAATTCTTTTTCTTTGTATTTCTTTTTTTCCTTTTTTAAATTCTTTAAAGCGATTAAATAGA
>Ga0307488_10003589_pt1 | contig 12939 bp, 12 predicted proteins | sample SB02metaG_FD_202248 | JGI IMG/M metagenome (GOLD analysis project Ga0307488, IMG submission 202248) | Sea-ice brine microbial communities from Beaufort Sea near Barrow, Alaska, United States - SB 0.2 | ecosystem: Environmental > Aquatic > Marine > Coastal | place: USA: Alaska | collected...
TGATGGTCGCGGTAGAAACAGACTTGTTTGCACTCGAGAAGCCGATCATGTCCTTTTCGCCCTCCCCAAACCCAAGCTCGAGCTCACTGTCGTGACTGAAGGTTTTGGAGATTTCACTTAGAACCCTCGCTGGAATCAAGACTTCGCGGTCAACTGATTTTCCTGTCCACGGAATCACCTTGACAGCGACCCTAAATCGATCAGTAGAGACCATTGTGAGCTCCTTAGAGCTAGCGGTGATCATTACTGCAGTTAGAACAGGCGTAACTTCTTCTCGGGAGGCGGCTACCACGACTTTAGCGACGCCGTTTGTAAACTCACTTGCGGAAACTTTTCCGGTTACTTCCGGAAAGTCAGGAGTGTCGGGGTAGTCAGTAGTTGACATGGATGAAAGGGAAAATTTACTCGTTCCCGAATTAACTTGAAGTCTCGTGTCGTCTAATTGAATTGCCACGGATGCAGCGGGCAGTTTGCTAAGAATTTCGGACAGAAGCCTCGCCTGGACTAAAACCTTGCCGGGACTGTCTATAGCAGCAGCAATCTTTACCCTAGCTGCGACCTCATAGTCAAAGATTGATAGTTGAACCTCGTTGCCTGATGCTTCGATCATTACGCCAGAGAGTTGTGGAAGCTGGGGCCTAGGGGATAAAAGACGAACTAGAAAAGAAACAGCATCACTTAGTACTTCGCGATCGGCTTGAAATTTCATGATGACTTCCTGGGTAATTGGGTTTTATCTTTGCACAAGAGTCCCCAAGAGACACAACCTGGTGACGAGCGTGGAATTAATAATTACTTAATATCTTTAATAATCATTAATAACCTGCTGTGTAAAAGTGGATAACTACCTCTCGGGCTTTTGTTGTTTGGGAACTACACCGTTGTAAGTTGTACACAGATCTGTGTATAAACCTGTGTATAAGTCATTTGGTTGTTGAGTATTTTTGTTTTGTAAACAATTTATGAGTTTTTTTCCCGAAGATACCCGAGTTCTAAACCGTAATTCTGGAGTTATCCACAGGTTTTTTTTAGAACTATTTATGGTTATCTTTGATTTTTTGGATTATTTCAGAGACCTGATTGTAGATATATCGTTTCTCACGCATTTGAGAGCTAATTTTCTTAGTCGCGTACATGACCGTTGTGTGGTCCCTGTTTCCAAAGTGAGTGCCGATCTTCGGAAGAGACAGATCCGTTAATTCTCTGCATATGTGCATCGCGATTTGCCTAGCTAGCGCAATGGCGGCCTGGCGTCCTGAGCCGGTGAGTTGCTCTTGGGTTATTTTGAAGTAGCTCGAAGTAGCTGCGATTATCTCGAGAGGGCTTATTCGCGTGTCCTCGGAGACCGAGTAGGTGTCCTTAAGCACTGTCTGTACCAGGTCCATGTCTAGAGGCTGTCGGTTTAGGTTTGCAAAAGCGGTGACCCTAATTAGTGTGCCTTCTAGTTCACGTATGTTTGAAGAAATTCGTGTTGCCATGTATTCAATTACTTCGTCCGGAACCGGGATTCTCTCGAGTGCAGCTTTCTTGCGAAGGATGGCAACTCGTGTCTCAAACTCGGGAGCCTGAATGTCTGTGATGAGACCCCATTCGAACCGAGACAGCATTCTTTCCTCAAAGCCCTCCAGTTGTTTGGGTCGAAGATCTGAAGTGATGACAACTTGCTTATTGTGATCGTGCAGGTTGTTAAAAGTATGGAAGAAGGCCTCTTGAGTCTGGTCTTTTCCCTGGAGGAATTGAATGTCATCCACAAGCAAAATGTCAACATCTCGATACTGCGCCTGAAACTCGGAGGTCTTGTTGTTCTGGATCGCGTTTATAAAGTCGTTCGTGAATTCCTCGCTGGAAACGTATCGAACCTTGGTGCGTGGTTTCAAGTGCATCGCATAGTGACCTATTGCATGAAGCAGGTGCGTCTTGCCTAGACCGCTGGAACCGTATATAAACAATGGGTTGTAGGCCTCGGCAGGTGCTTCGGCAACCGCGAAGGCTGCGGCGTGCGCGAACCTGTTAGACCCTCCGGTTACGAAGTTATCAAAGCTATATTTTGGGTTCAAACCAGAAGCTCCAGTTATTGGAACTGGACCCGTTGCAGGATCACGATCAATTACCGGGGGTTCGGGTTCTACGGCAAGCTCAATTCGGGTTGGGGTTTGAAGCTCTTCGTTGGTGATTATTAGAAACGAAGTTGGCCCTCCGAATTCAGCAACCTCTCCCAGGGCATCGAGAAGTAATTCCTTGAGTCGCTGCTGAAGCATTGAACGTGTTGTCTCGTTTGGTACTTCTAAATAAAGAGTGTCATCTAGGACGCCTTTTGGGACAGCAAGATCTAGGTGGCCTTTTAGGTGAGGGGTCACTCTTGGGTCCGAGGCAATTTTGGACACGAGGTCGCTCCACATTGTTGTGAGGGCGACGTCGGCCATCTGGGGCTCCTTCAGGTTCCTAAAATACTTATGCACAGATTTTTGCACAGATAATCTGTCCTGTGCATAAACCCTCAATGCTTGTGGAAAACTTTGTGTTAAAGTCCACTAATTCTGCGATTGGAACATTCAAGTGGATAGTGCGGCTGGATATCAAATTAACTCGGCGTGTCGCAACTGATTTTTTTGAATTTGTATGAGAGGCACACGATTTGGTGCATTTAGTCCGCGGTAGCCTTGACTATCGGCTATATTCGTCGTAGATTATGGAAGTTGTTTTGGGATGTGATTCCCAACAGACCCAGGGAGTTTAAGTGAGCAAGCGCACATTCCAACCGAACAATCGTCGTCGTGCAAAAAAGCATGGCTTCCGTCTACGTATGCGCACTCGTGCGGGACGTGCCATCATGGCCGCTCGCCGTCGCAAGGGTCGCACAGAACTAAGCGCCTAGAGGGCAGTTGCTAGCGCGCGAGAATCGATTATCTTCTAGCGATCAAATCCGCCAGGTGATAAAACTCGGCAAGCGCAGCAGCAATGAATTTGCAACGATCCATTTTTTGCCGGCCGAAACTAGTCGTTTCGCGATAGTAACCTCCCGTGCTGTTGGCAACGCGGTTGTAAGAAACAAGATACGTCGCAGGACTAAGGCGGTTCTCAGCGAACTAATTGAGGGCAAACCCCAGATCCACGGTGTGGTTCGCTATCGACCTGGAGCAGCAATGCTCACCTTCGATGACCTCAAGGCGTCAATTCTGAAATTGATGGAGCGGACCGAAAAATGAGATTTCTTCGTTTTTTGATTCTTATACCCAGAAACATTTTGATTGCTTTGGTCCTGGTTTACAGGAAAGTCATCTCCCCACTTTATGGAGACGTCTGTCGTTACTACCCTTCATGCTCTACCTACGGTCTTCACTCCCTTCAGCGCCTTGGTCTGCTGCGCGCTATCCCTCTTACCGGTTGGCGAGTTTTGCGATGTAATCCATGGTCGGCCGGCGGGGTGGATGAGGTCGGAAGCCCGCCCAACTGGATCGCCATAAGCCAGCTAGGATTTACTTCACCCGCTAGTTCAGAAATAAAGAGGTAATTGTGGATCTGCTATGGCCAATTAAGTGGCTCATCGAACTAATCCTCGTGAGCTTTCACGGGGTTTTCAGTTCCGTTGGTTTTTCGTTCGACTCGGGCGGATCATGGGTGCTTGCAATTGTCGGTCTAGTTTTGGTAGTCCGTGCAGCTCTGATACCTGTGTTTGTTCGTCAAATCAAGAGCCAGCGAAACATGATGATGGTGCAGCCTCAGCTCGCGAAGCTACAGAAGAAGTACAAGGGCAAGACTGATAAAGACTCACGAGAGCGATTCGCCAAGGAGCAGATGGCGCTCTACAAGGAGACCGGCTCCAACCCCCTTAGCTCTTGCCTTCCGCTGCTATTGCAGATGCCTATCTTTATCAGCCTTTTCTACGTTCTAAACGGAGCACAGCGAAACGAGGCCGGGGTTGGCGTTTTGAACGCAGACTTGGCTCAATCGTTTTCGCAGGCCCAGTTATTCGGCGCAACTTTGTCCGACACCTTCTTTGGGTCTGACGACATAAACGTCAAAGTAATTGCCGCCATCATGATCGTGCTGATGTCTTCCTCGCAGTTCATCACCCAGAAGCAGATCATGGCGAAGAACCAAAACCCAGAGACTCAAAACAGCCAGTTCATGCGGACCCAGAAGATCATGCTTTACACGCTTCCAGCGGTCTTCTTGTTTTCAGGACTAACTTTCCCCCTCGGCGTTATGACCTACTGGTTGGTTTCCAACTTTTGGACCATGGGCCAGCAATTCATTGTTATTCGCAACATGCCTACTCCTGGTTCACCGGCCTACAAAGCGCGACAGGAGCGCCTGGAGCGCAGGGGCAAGCTGCCCAAACTAGAGACCACCCCAGCTATCGAGGAGGAGACGCCCGAGCCAGAAGTTCGTCAGCGTAACCAGCCAGTTAGCAAAAACCGATCCAAGAAAAAGAAGAAGAAGTAAATGAGCGAAGAAAAAGAACTAGAACAGCAAGGCGAAATCGCAGCGGACTTCATCGAAGAGTTTTTAGATGTAGCCGACCTAGACGGTGACCTCGAGATCGAGTTTAAGAAGGAACGCGTTTACATCAGCGTTCAGAGTGATGCGAAGTCCAACCTGGGCAAGATCTCTGATCCCGACACTGTCGAAGCGGTCCAAGAGCTTGCGCGTCTGGCGGTTCAGGCCAAGACCGGCGAGATGAGCAGATTGATCCTCGACATTGGTGGGTCGCGTCAGGCAAAGACCGACAAGCTCAAGCAGCTTGTGGAGCGAACCATAGAAAAGCTAGAGGAGTCTGACAGCGAGCAGCACCTAAAGCCAATGACCTCCTACGATCGCAAGCAAGTACACGACATGGTGTCAGAGGCAGGATTCGTCTCGGAGTCCGAAGGCCAAGGTCGTGACCGCCACATAGTTGTTCGCAAGCCCTAAATGTTTCACGTGAAACTTGTGGTGACTTGAACGAGTCAAGCCAGGTTGAACTCGAACCTGCCTTCGCCAAGGAACTATTTGGGTCAAACATTTCTCAGGCACGTGCATACACCGCGTTATTGGCTAAAGACTCAGAGACTTTTGGGCTACTCGGTCCACGTGAGCTACCTCAATTATGGAGCCGTCACGTAATAAGCGGTGGACTGCTAGCGGATCTAGTTGAACCGGGTCAAAAGATCGTTGATGTCGGGAGCGGCGCCGGTCTGCCGGGTATCCCTATGGCGATCGCCGCTCCTGATTCTCACTTCACCTTGGTGGAACCGATGGAGCGCAGGGCTAACTGGTTATCGGCTGCGGTTGTTGAACTCGGATTAGAAAACGTCTCGGTGTTGCGTGCACGAGCCGAGGATGTCCATCGCACTGATTTTGATGTCGCTACGGCAAGGGCTGTTGCAGCCCTAGACAAGTTGATTCGCCTTCTCAGCCCGCTTATTAGGGGCTCTTCGGGAAAAACAGTCTTAGCACTCAAGGGCTCAAAGGCCCCGGAGGAGATTATTGCTGCAACCGAGCGCCTTGAGCTGCTTGGGTTCGACACTCCTGAGATACTTACACTGGGTTTGAATAAAGCACCGGAAACTGCGACTGTTGTCCGTATTAGGTTAAAGGCTTGAGGAAAATGACTGAACAACCAGCGGACACGACGTCGATCACCAAGCCGAGCGTCGCACCCGGGTTGGGATTCCCAAATCACCGCGACGAACAGTCTCCGGAGCCAACAGGTTGGCAGCAATCCCCCAGCAGTGAAATAGAACATGTTTCACGTGAAACATCCACCAGGGGGCAAGCATGAGTAATCAGCAAGATTTTAGGGCCCCAATCCTGAGGGAGATCACCCTCAATACTGAGCGTGCTAAGCGAATTGAAGCTGCCAGGCTGACCGCGCCGGCCAAGACCCGAATCATCACGGTTTCGAACCAAAAAGGCGGCGTGGGTAAAACCACTACCGCGGTTAACATCGCCGCAGCCCTTGCCACCAAGGGCCTTAGGGTTTTGGTGATTGATCTTGATCCACAGGGCAACGCATCTACTGCACTTGGAGTTGAACACCACAACGGGGTCCCCGGAAGCTACGAAGTTCTGGTCGACGGGTCAGCAGTTGGGCCATTAGTCCAACAGAGCCCAGAGCACAAAAACCTATTTTGCTTACCAGCCAGCATCAATCTTGCGGGAGCTGAGATCGACATGGTTAGCGCAAGTGAACGCGAGAAGGTTTTAGCCTCGGCGCTGGCAACTTATGTCGATCAGACATCCCCACGAATAGATTTCATCTTTATCGACTCGCCGCCGAGCCTTGGTCTGCTGACGGTAAACGCACTGGTTGCTGCGACCGAGGTTTTAGTGCCGATTCAGTGCGAGTACTACGCCCTTGAGGGTGTAACTCAACTGATCGCCAACATTGAGAGAGTCAAGAAAGCCTTGAACCCAAGTCTTGACATAAGTTCAATCTTGCTGACCATGTTTGATAACAGGACCAATCTCAGTACCGACGTAGCGAACGAGGTTCGTAAGTACTTCCCTGAGAAGACACTCGCAGCAACTATTCCGCGCTCTGTGCGGCTTTCTGAGGCCCCGAGCTACGGTCAGACTGCAATTACCTTTGATCCCAAGAATTCAGGCTCCCTGGCCTACCAGGAAGCTGCTATCGAGCTGGCTCAGCGAGGAGATCACGTATGACTACGAGTAAACGCCCCGAACGCCGCGGTGGCCTTGGAAGAGGCATCGGTTCCTTGATTCCTGAGGGCGACCGAAATGCGGTGGATGTTTTCTTCGGTTCCGACAGTAAACAGCCAATAGGTGTTGAAGTTGCGCCAGGTGCCAGATTGGCCCAGTTGAACCTGGACCAAATAACACCAAACCCCCAGCAGCCAAGAACGGTTTTTGAAGCTGAGGCATTTGCGGAGCTAGTTCATTCAATCCGTGAATTCGGTGTCTTGCAGCCTATTGTGGTGCGCCCACTGGGCGCCGGCTATGAACTAATTATGGGCGAGCGAAGGCTACGAGCATCTAAGGAAGCCGGGCTTGTGTCTATCCCAGCTGTTGTTCGCGAAACGGCTGACGAGAACATGCTTCGTGACGCGCTGCTTGAGAACATTCACCGCGCAAACCTAAACCCCCTAGAAGAAGCCTCTGCATACAAGCAGATGCTCGAAGACTTTGGGACCACGCAGGATCAGCTAGCTGACAAGCTTGGCCGCTCCCGACCGCAAATCACGAATACTTTGCGATTACTGAAGCTGCCCATGGATGTGCAGGACAAGGTAGCCGCTGGTGTTCTTAGTGCCGGTCACGCCAGGGCATTGCTCTCAACTAACGATGAGACCACGATGCGCGCGCTAGCCAGCCGGGTAATTCGCGAAGGCATTTCGGTTCGAGGACTGGAAGAAATAGTTTCTGGCGCCAAAGTCAAGCCTGGCAAGGCGACAATCAGGCCGGGCGGCAAGCAGGACATGCTCAAGGAGCTGGCCGAAGAAGTGGGCGACCACCTAAACACCGTGGTGAAGATAAGCATTGGGCGCAAGAAGGGCCAAATGGTCATTGAATTTGGGAACCTGGTGGATTTGAGACGCATAATCCAGGACATCAAGGGCAATAACTAGCTTTTTTGGGCCAGCTTCACAAGCGCTAGGTATGTCTCGGGCAAGGTTGCTTCGGTTGCCAGTACTGCCTGTGGGAAAAGCGAAGTCTCTGTCATTCCGGGCGTGACGTTCGCCTCTAGAAACCAGATTTCCCCTGACTCGTCAACAATCAGGTCTACTCGGCTCAGCTGAGTGAGCCCCAAGCTGTTGTGAGCCGCGACCGCAATGCGGGCAGCTTCCGCCAAAACCTCACCATCCAGCCGAGCCGGAACGTAATAGTTTGTCTGGCCAGGCGTGTAGCGCTCGCTGTAGCCAAATTCACCGGAGTCAGGAACTATCTCAACTGCCGGAAGGGCTATGGGCCCATCTCCTAGGTCTATGACGCTGACTGCTAGCTCGGTGCCGGCAATAAAACGCTCAATCATCACTTGATCGCAGTATGCAAAGGCATCGACCATGGCCTTCGCAAAGCTTTTTGGATCGGAAACCCTGGCACAGCCCTGTGCAGAGCCACTTTTGACTGGTTTTACCACTACCGGGAATCCAAGTTCAGTCCCAACCATCGCGAGCACCGACTCGGCATTCAGTTCCCGAAAGCTTGATTTAGGAAGTGCGATGGATTCAGGGGTTCTGATTCCTTGTCTAGCGACCAGTACTTTTGCCACTGGCTTATCCCAGGCAAGACGAGCACCTGCGGAATCAGACCCGACAAATGCGATTCCGGCCAGTTGCAATAGATTCTGCAAAGAGCCGTCTTCGCCGACGGCGCCGTGGAGGGTGGACCAAACCACATCTGGCCTAGTTGCCATTAGATGACCCACCAGTTCGCCGTCTGGTTCGCGTATTTCTGTCGAAACCCCGGCATCGGTCAGTGCGTCGGCAACTCTTCGGCCCGATTTCAGAGAAACGTCACGCTCGTGAGAGATTCCGCCGGCTAAAACCAGCACTCGAAGGTCGCTCACTAGTCCTTCTTCCCAAAGGTCTCGAGAAGGTCAATTTGTTGGTTTAGGACCCTGGAAAGTCTTTCAATACCCACTCGAACATTGTCGGCTGTCGGGTGAGAGAAACAAATTCTGATGTTGTCCGCCCCGCGGCCATCTCCAAAGAAGGCAGTTCCAGGGGTATATGCCACCAGCTCAGTCACGGCCAATGGCAGCATCTCCTTACTGTTTAGGCCTTCAGGCAGCGTTAGCCATAGGAAGAAGCCGCCATCTGGCCTGGTTGTGTGAACCTTCGGCAAAAACTGTTCGACGGCCTGAAGGGCAGCGTCACGCTTGGTTTGATAAAGGTCTCTAAAAGTCGCGATCTGTTTTTGCCAGTCGGCAATACTCAGGTATTCACTAACGAGCATCTGGGCGAAGCTTGCCGGGGACAATATCGCCGACTCGTTGGCAAGTACCAGCTTTTCTCGTATCGCTGGCGGGGCAAGCACGTAGCCAACTCGAAGGCCCGGGGACAATATCTTAGAAAAACTGCCTAGGTAAACCACGTTCTGCTCGTCGAGTGACCTCATGGCGTTCGGGGGCTTTTCACCGAAGTACAGCTGTCCGTAGGGGTTGTCCTCAATGATCAGGATTCCGCGCTGCTTGCAAATTTCTAGAACTTCGAGTCTGCGATCGGCAGTGAGGGTCACACCACTGGGGTTTGCAAAGTTCGGCACCAAATAAAGCAGCTTTATGCGCTTGCCTTCGGCAATCAGTCGATCGGCTGTCTCAGCAAGCGCCTGAGGTGAAATACCGTGCTCATCGGTGTAAACGTGAGCTATCTGGGCTTCTTTGTGACGGAAAATCCCGACGGCACCGACGTAGCTTGGAGCTTCAACCAAAACCACATCGCCCTGGTCCAAAAATAAGTCGGAAACTAGTTCTAAACCGTGCTGAGACCCGGTGGTGATTGTGATGTCCTCAACCGAGCTATGAATACCCTCAAGGGCCATGATCTCTTGGATCTGCTCACGAAGCCGCAAGTCTCCTTGTCCGCCACCGTATTGGAGGGCTAAGTCTCTGCGGTTAGACATTAGCGATGCAAAAGCTTTTTCAATCAGTTCGGTGTCAAGAGCGGCCACATCCGGCATTCCGCCGGCGAGTGAGACCACTTCTGGCCTAGATACCACTGCGAATAACGCTCTAACCTCGGAAACAGACAGGTTTGCGGCTCTCGAGGCGTAGGCGTGCTTCCAAGCATCAAAGTTGGTTACTCCGTCAGCACGCGTCTTAGTCATTTGAACTCCAAGGGTAGGTTCTAAAAAAGTCTAGTTCCCCGAGTGGCTCGTGACTAGCTAACTGGCTGGAAGGAGGTCACGGATTTCATCCATGATTGCAGCCTTCGGCCTTGCTCCAACCAACTGCTTCACCAGCTTGCCGCCCTGGAAAATGCCAAGGAGCGGAATCGAGGTGACGCTGTAGTCCATGGCAAGCTGCTGCTCGTGGTCAACGTTTACCTTCACGATCTTGATGCTGTCGGCATTCTCGCTTGCTATTTCGTCTAGAACTGGGGCAACCATGCGGCATGGGCCACACCACTCAGCCCAGAAATCAACGATTACTAGCTTGTCCGCGTGTAGAACTTCTTGGTCAAAAGATGCCTTTGTTGCTTCAACTGGTTGCATTTTTCTCTCCTTATTTCGAACTTAGGTAGTGCTCGGCGTCGAGGGCTGCAACGCAGCCTGATCCAGCCGCAGTGATTGCTTGACGGTAGATCGGGTCAATCACGTCGCCAGCCGCAAATACTCCAGGCAGGCTTGTCTTTGACGTTCGGCCATCTACTTTTATAAAACGCTCGTCGGAAATCTCCACCTGATTCTCAACCAAACCAACCCTCGGATCGCTTCCAATGGCGACGAACAATCCGTCAATCGCAAGGTCTCGCTTCTCACCTGTGACAGTGTCTTCCAGTACGACACCATCTAGCTTTGGCGAGCCTTTCAGCTCTGTTACAGCCGAGTTCCAGATGAATTCAATTTTCTCGTTGTCAAAAGATCGCTTTTGCATGATTTCTGAGGCTTTCAGGCTGTCCCTGCGGTGGATGACATAGACCTTGGAAGCAAACTTGGTTAGGAAATTAGCCTCCTCCATGGCAGAGTCGCCGCCTCCGACAACGGCAATTACCTTTTCTCGGAAGAAGAAACCGTCGCAGGTTGCGCACCAGGAGACTCCGTGCCCACTCAGCTCTTGCTCGCGAGGAACACCGAGCTCTCGGTAGGCAGCTCCGGTCGACAAAATAACTGTTTTGGCTTCATAGGTCTCACCGTTTCCGGTTTTTACTATCTTGATGTCGCCGGTGAGATCCACCTCTGTGACATCTTCAAACAAAATCTCGGTGCCGAAGCGCTCTGCCTGCTCCTGGAAGCTAGCCATTAGATCCGGACCCATAAGGCCGTTCGGGAAACCCGGGTAGTTTTCTACCTCAGTGGTTTTCATCAGCTCGCCGCCTGGCTCAACGCTCGAGGCGATCATTAGCGGCTTCAGGGCAGCCCTGGCAGCGTAGATGGCTGCTGTGTAACCGGCAGGACCGGAACCGATGATTATTACTTCTCTCATGATGCTCTTTTCTGGTTATTGCGTAAAACATAGATGACCATCTATTTATTCCAACACTAGATTAGCGTCCTACTTTGAATTCCTGCCAAATCTAATGGTCAATTGCTTCGAAACTTCTCTGAGTTCCGGAACCCTGAATAACCAGAGCAATCCCAAGTAGGTAAACAGCATGGCGAAACCAACCAGCAACCCACTGGCTACAGCCGTTACCACCCGGTCCACCGGGTAGCTTCCTTCGCCAACGCCACCCAGCCAATTCAAAACTAGAACTCCGATTATTGCCGAGGGAATCATTGCTAGAAAAAATGTAATCAGCGATCTGCCAACGCCAAAGCCCTCTAGGCCGCCAATTCGGGACTTTAGGGCCAAGTAGGCGATGATTCCTTGAACCGTCACCGAGAAGGCAGTCAACAAAGCTATTGACACCACCAGCCACTGCTTGTCCATTGTTGCGCCAAGAATCAGTGAGCCAGTGATGTGGATGGCAATCTGGATGCTGGTAAAGAAAAACGGTGTTTTGGTGTCCTCCAGTGCAAAAAAGGCTCTTTGCATCATATAAACGAAGCTAAACGGAACCAGGCCGATCATGAATGCCGCGACCACATTTCCAAGCGCAGCAGTTGCTGGGTACTCTCCCGCGAAAACCCGGGCAATTGGATAGGACAGCACTATTAGCATCGCCGTCGAGATCATGCTCACCAGTGCGATCACCTTGAGCCCGGTGGTCATATCGATCTTGAATTTAGCCATGTCGTTACTGGCGGCGTGGTGGCTCATTCTCGTGAAGTAGGCGGTGGCTACCGACACCGTGACTACCGAGTGCGGCAGCATAAAAATTAGCCATGCAATCGCGGCCGCAGCCACCGATGCCACAACAACCCCGGTGTCTCTAGCGCTTGCGGCAGTGGAGGCAACCGCGGTCTGAACCACACCACCGACTTGCGTCACAAAAACCATCGCGAGTGACCAACTCGCGGTCTTTAGGGCCGGACCTAAGCCAAAACCTCTCCAGCGGAAATTTAGCTTCAACTTCAAGCCGATTCTGCGCCAGCTGGCCAACAGAATCATCGACTGCGCAGCCACACCCAAAGTTGCTGTCCCCGCCAACAGCGCTATCTGGTCAGCGCCCCAGTCTGTGATGCCTCTTGCCCCTGTGGGGTCCGCTCCAAAAATGGCGATGAATGCCGCCAGGCCGCCCAGTGAAACCAAGTTGTTCAGAACCGGCGCCCACATGTATGGACCAAACGCGCTTCTGGAGTTCAGAACCTCGCCAAAGACTGAATAGATCCCGTAAAAAAACAGCTGCGGCAAGCACCAGTAAGCAAAAGCGGTGGCCAGGGCCAGCTGCTGCTCGGTCCAACCGGCCGTGTAGAGCCGAACTAGGAATGGAGCCGCGATGGTAAAAATAAGCCCGACAACAAAAAACACCGTGATGGCCAGCGTGACAAAGCGGTCGATGTAACCCTTGCCACCGTCTTTGGCAGCGCGCGCTCGAACCAACTGCGGAACCAGTACGGCATTCAAAACGCCACCGACGATTATTGCGTAGACGCTATTTGGAAGTTGATTTGCAACGCCAAAAGCATCAGCCGCGTCGGTCGTGACACCGATTGTGGCGGCCAGTAATACAGCGCGCGCAAAACCCAGTAGCCGGGACACAATTGTCCCACTTGCCATGATCAGCGAACTGCGAGTCACTGAGGGGTTGATATCACTCACGGGGCTGCCTTCGAAGCTTCGAGGTGGTTCGGATCACACCAATAACAATTAGTGCAAACATCGCCACACCAAAGCTAACCAGCAAAAACAGCTCAATGTCGTAATTTACGATCACTTCTACAACCACGGTG
>Ga0307488_10003590_pt1 | contig 12937 bp, 10 predicted proteins | sample SB02metaG_FD_202248 | JGI IMG/M metagenome (GOLD analysis project Ga0307488, IMG submission 202248) | Sea-ice brine microbial communities from Beaufort Sea near Barrow, Alaska, United States - SB 0.2 | ecosystem: Environmental > Aquatic > Marine > Coastal | place: USA: Alaska | collected...
AAAAACCGGGCGTTGAAATCGCTACTAAAAAAGTTTAACTTCACCCAGGAGTTTATCTACGAACCTTTTAATTTCCTGTACCCGCCCACAAACCAAATATCATTCAAAAAAATGTGTTAAAAAATAAAGAGGGTCAGTGTCGAATGGCACTTACTTAAGTAATTAAGCCTTGATAAATATAACTTATTTCATCTTTTACGGATGACCATTTTTTATGACTGCTTGTCTAGCCTCTGCTCTGGGTATCATCAATAATGGATAGGATTTTGGTCGGCGTTTGACTGCTCGAGGCTCAATCCATCCGGCCCAATTACCTACCTGTCGTCTGGCGAGCAACGCCAACATTTACTCGTCTACGACTTTGTCTAGCAGAACGTATGTATTCCAAACCTGTACCGCATGTTTAAAACTAAGCTGGCGTGGTAATAAACCATAATTAAAGGCGGCTTGTGACATCAATAGTCGGATTAAATTATTAGCGAGGAAATACGTCCATATTTCTTTTCGACACATGTCAGATGTCTTGCAGCTAATAATATTCATACCTAAGGTGGTTTTAATATTTCTAAAATCAACTTCAACGTGCCAGCGTTTCTTATAACGGGCTCCAAGCGCTTTTTTAGGGTAGTCTTCCACTGACAACATCGTGGTAATAATGGTCTTTTATCCTACGTTTAGTTCTCGGATTATGATCTTATCCGGGCGTATTCATATGCTTTTTGTGTCATCCAATCCGGCTTTATTTTCGATTTAGGAATATCAATTAAGTGATCTTTTTTACCTATGGCTAAGCCTTTGCCAAGGTCGGTAATACGTTTACGCGCACCATGTTGTGCAAAGAACACATCACCCCCTCTTTTTATCATTTCAACCAATAAAAATTAGGTGCCAAAAAAACATCTCCAAGCACTATGCTGCCTTTTTGAAAGGTATCTCGAGCCCTCAACCGTCAGTCATTAACGACGCTTTTTACGGCAAGCTTACTGAGATAGCGGTCATTCGAGATGTAAAAAGTGAACTAAACGTTTGTGCCATTTTGACCAGAATATTATTGCTGGAACGATAAGAGAGGAAAAATATATACGTCTACGACTGCGCAGCCCTTCTAATAATGCACTCATCAGCACCCTATTTATCCTAGTATCGTATTGTTTAGCAAGTGTTGCAGTCTGTTCGTACAAATAGCCCGTTTTGCATGGGGATCTGCGCCCACGCCCTGTTAATTCCTATTTCGCAAATTGTTGCAGTCTGCGGACAAAGTCGGGCATAACCAAGTTGTATGAGGTATAACTACCTTCAACCATCAACTGTCCCATCGGATTGGTCACCCAAAACTTATCATCATTAAGCAGCGGCGTACGTACCTGTTGGGTTTTGACAGCACCGGGATTGACCAGCCAAGCACCGTTGACTAAATCCCAAATATTCCATATTCGACCGGCAAGGTTATCTGGGTTAATGCCGTACCACTTGAACAATGGATTATTGTTGTATCGGTCAAATAATAATTGACCGATACAACCCGAATCTTTAAACCAGCATTGCATATCAGGTTCTGAGAGGGTCAACTGCTGACCGATATAAAATCCTGGTAAATAGACCAAAGGCACACCACAGCTAAATAGTACTTGCGCGGCATCAACATCTTGCGAAAGATTAAATGATGTATTTTCTGATGTGGTGACATTGGAGGGATAACCAGCCGTCCATGTCATGATCACATTTTCACGAATACGGGGTTCAATCAATAAGGCAGAAGCCAGATTAGTTGCACAGGCCAGTCCCATTACATAAATCGGATCTTCTGGGGATGCTTTCATAGCGAGCTTAATCAGGTGGTCAATAGCTTCACTACGCACCGGACACCCGTTGGTCATATATTCGCTGGCTCCTTTGAAAACGGGTGGTTTAATTTTTAGTGCGGGTAACAGTGTATTGATGGCAGAGAAACTGCGTTCCATGCCAACCTTAGGACCAATGGCCACATGGTCATAGCTGCCCTCAGGTCCACCACTAGGAGGATACAACCAATCCTGTGGATTATCACCTTGTGCCTTAATACTGGCAATTTGTCCGGCATAAGAATCGATTACTGCTTGCTCTTGAGGTGAAGGGTTTTTCAGCTTTTGCAAGTCTAGCGCCTGTAGCATCTCCAACAGGCGGCTACGAAATGAGTAAGGCGCAGCATAGATGGCTTCTATATGAATTGTCTTGTCATGGTGGGCTAAAGCCAAATGCGCAAGGGCGAAAAAGTCGTCGACTTCGTTATCCAAATCTGTGTCAATCACCACTCTAAGTGGTTTATTGGCCAAAGTTGGTGAAGTCATGGTTTTTCCTGTGAGAATTTTTTCATCTATGGGTGGAAATAAAGTATTATTGGTCAAGTCAATCATAATTACCTCGTATTAGAATAAATTTTATCAGAGTCAATTGAACCTAAGTTATTGATGAACAAAAACAGTAAAAGGAGCCCTTTTGTATTAAGGGGCACCCCAAAAAAACGGCTTGAAAAAGTCTATTAGCCTTATTGACTTGAATAATCGGTTTCGTTGGTAATACCCACAGGTAGGGTATCTGGTTGCTCATCTTCACCAACATTTTCGGTGCGATAAGCAATAGATTGAGGGATATTTGTTTCGTTTAACATAACGCGAACAACAAAGTTATCATCAGGGTGTTGATCAATCTCTATCAGTAACTGTTGCAACTCGGCATTGGTATTAACAACAGCGCCACGGCCACCTACCATTTCCACGATTTTTTCATAATTCCATTTATTAAGGCGATTATAGGCATATACGTCATTTTGTTGGGGACGTGTTGTATAGTGCGTTTTATTTTTAATCGTGCGGAAAGGGTTGGGGTTTACCAGCATCTGTTCTATACCATAAATACCATTATCAAGTACAAACACCACATTATCGGTGTTGTAATAATTGTGACCCGAGACCGCCTGACAGGTTTCCTGAAACGCACCATCTCCGACAAAAACCAGCGGACGCTTGCTGAAATCGGCAAATTTAACCCCTAATGAGGCTGGCACTGAATAACCTATCGATAACCATGCCGCCGCACTAACAAACCCATCGGCACGATTGATACGCAGATTTTGTGCCCCCAACAGCGGAAATCCGGCATCAACCACAACGCTGTGATCATCGCGCAGATAACTATCTATAATACTAAAGAAGCTGTCATAAGTAAGTTCGTTCGTGCAACCTTCGGCCACCTCTTTCATCAGTGGATCCATGCTGACTTGATAGGGTGCCAATTTAATTTTGGCCATTTCTGTGCTCAGCAGGTCAATAAAATCTGCTAGCACCACATTGGGGTAATATTGGGTGCCGACTTCATCGCCCTTGCTGTTGATTTGATGTCCCACTTTTACCCCTTGGTTATGCGCCATCACCATGCCGGCTGACCATGAGGAAGTGCCTCCAAGATTTTTGCTCGTATTCCATACCCCAAGAGCAATTCGACAACCGGCATTATCAAACAAGTCTCGGGTGCTTTGTGGCGTCGCTTTGCCATTGTAAACCCCACGAAACAACTCATGGCTTTCGCTTAATACCGATTTAGCCAAGATACTGGTCACAAAAGGGGTGTTGGTCTGTTCAATAAGCGACTGGAATTTTTGTTGCAGTTGCTGACGCTGAATTTCAATGCCCCCCCATATAATCGGTGTGCCTCGCTGTTTGACCATGTCGATAGTCGCAGCGACGGCTTTTTTGGTTTCATCAGCGTCACCCTGGTGATGCTGCAATTCGATCAAACCAGAGGGTGCAGGACAATTTTTACGCCAAACATCTTCGTAAAATTCGAGATAACCGGGACGACCTTCTGAGATAATGGCCGTGAGTACCGCATCAATTTTTGATGGTGCTTGTGAGGCATTTTTTATTTGTTCGGCGGCAACCGTCACAGAGCGATAGGCATCAATATTACTCTTTTCATCACCTGTCATATGCGAGTACAGTAAGCCTTCGACCCGTTGCCGTTTTTGATCCGAATAGGTGGGGGCGCCGTTTAGTACCAGTACCCGGTTATGCTCAACAAAAGACCCGGCGACTGGGTTAAGCAAACTAAAAGCACCCACACCATAAGTGACGCACACTGGGGCGATTTTTTGACTGACTCTGGCATAACCGTCGGCACAATGACCGGCGTTGATTTCGTTGGTATTGCCGGTTATTTTAATGGTCGACTCGGGGTCTTCTGATATGGTGTTCAATAAAGCAGCGCTATAATTACCTGCGACACCAAAGATGTGCTCACAACCCAGTTGTTCAAGGCGAATTTTAAGGTATTGGGCGACAGTAACGTGTTCTGTGTTCATAATTTAATCCTGGCAAGATAACCCCGACTGTTGACCAGCCAGGATTAGGTGAAAGTGTTTTGAAAGAAAAGAGCTGTTTTACGACAATACAGGCAGTGGATTCTCGTTGACCAACAATGCGGCATTCACCGCAGATTCAATAGCACCTTCAATCCAGGCATGCTTTAGTGAAGCATGTTCACCGGCAAAATGCGCCATGCCTTGCCATTCACTGCTGATAATAGATTTGTGGAATAATTCCAGTTGGCCAGGATAATAAATTGCGGCTTCACCTAAGGCGTAAGGGTTTTTCATCCAGCTGACACTGGCTGCACCGACGATATTATCCTGATCGTTTTCATACTTTTCCGGCTGAAACACGCACAGTTCTTTGATTTTTTGTTGGGCGATAACCCTCTCTTTATAGCTGGCATCCTTGTCATGAATGGCGTGGGTAATGGCAACATTTTCCAAGGCATAACAGAAGCGGTCATAATGAGACATGGGGTCCCATTTACGGGCATCATCGGCCCAAGCATAACTCACCAACATCACACCGCCGCCTTTAGATCCCATGCGTTCACTGGGATAGTACATATAACGGTTGATTAAGTCGGTATTAGAGCCACCGCCATAGATATCGTTCTGGGTTTCCCAGAAACGCTCGCGAAACTCCAGCAATACCTTAGTGGCCGCATCATAATGCAGTTCACGGATGGCTTGGCGTTTGCGTTGGCTAAATTCAGGCCAAACATGCACGGTTCTAAAACTGCTAAAGGGAATAGTGACAATCACTTCGTCCCATTCACCATTTTTTGCCAAATTCTTAGTAATGCTCTCATCTTGTTCTTGACGACCATCAATCACCTCAGACATAGATGTTATGATGCGAACCTTGCCTGTATCATCATCAATGTACAAGTCAGTCAAGGTTTGGTTGGTCAGCGTCAGTGCATCCAAGCCATTTTGTTTATAATAAGCGGTTGAGAATAAATCAGTGCCACCTTTGATTAACCAAAATGCGGTATCAGGTTTGATAATGGCCAACTCAATAAAACTTTGTATAAATGAATAAGACATACGTGAGGCGAGATTTTCGATAACACCGATCATTTCGATGGCATTCTGTGAATAATGTCCGTTGTTGTCGACATATTCGCATAAAAAACGCCGCATTGAATATTCGCCATAGGTATTAATGATATATGGCCAGGCAGTTTTTGGGTCTTCATCAACCCATTTACTCAGTGCGCCCATGGCGTTGTCCAGCAATTTGCTTGCTTGGGTATTTTCATTTTCTCGTAGGTTGTAGTTCAGCAAGGCGTTAACATCGGCACCTTCCTTATCGTATACACAACGGTCAACATGTTTGTAATTAACGTGCAGGAAGTTTTTACCTGTGCCCTCTGGCAGTTCAATATTACCTTTATCGTCACGTGTCGGGCAGTCAATTTCATCCGAGGTAGCATCGGCTTTTGATACGGTTTTATTTAAGAATATCTGCTTCTTGACACCGGTTTGGTCAACCAAAAATTGTACCAGCTTATGCATATCGGGAATACGCATGGCACCAGCTTCGCCACTGAGGCTTGAATCTTCAAAATAGGTTTTAGCATCGGTATTACGGAAGGTTTTAATCCGTCCACCGACTCGGGTATTGGCTTCTATTATGGTGACTGTGTGCCCTGCCTTCTTCAATAAAGAGGCTGATACCATACCGGCAATGCCGCAACCAACAATCAGAATTTTTTTAGATTGGATTTGGCTTGGGGGGAGCCCATTTTCTAAATAAGTCAGATAGGCTTGGCTGATTTCATCATCATCGAAAGGGAGTAATCCATGGTATGCATCATCTAAGGTTTTAGTCATTATTGCTTCCTATTTGCTTTTATTATATTTATATTTTAATAAATATAGCCTAAATCAGGTGCAGGGCAATGTTATCAAAATGATGCTCCCGGGTTATGCTGACAAGATAGTCGATCCTTAGTAAAGGGCAAGATTGCGCATGTTTTTTAAACAAATCCACATCCCACCAACATAAAACAATTTACACATCTACATTAGTTGTTTTTTTGGGTAAAAAATATTACATGTTATTACAGTAGGGGAATATGACAGATATTTTTATAATAAAAATAATAGCTTGCCCCAACATCACGACTGTAACCTTATGCTCTCTTTGCGGAGTTGTAGTATGTCCATTGACGTTTTTGCCTATCATTTGTTCAGCATCAACGATCCTCCCGACATTCCGCATCTTTTTTGGGATTCAAATTATTTGTCCTTAAATCCAGTCTGGGCAATCCACAGACGCATCGGGTGTTACCAGTAAAATTGTTCTCGCCAAATGTCAGGATCGCCCAACCTGCCGAATCAACAGCACACCATACTCCTGACTAAGGCTAAACCAGTTTATACACTCGACAAACTTCCGCACCAAATAACCGGATGAACTTCTCTTTTTCTTCATTCAACCCGCTATTGCAGCTGGCCTAGCCCGGTATGTGAACCCGATGGATACCACTCATTTTATGAAATATCCATCGTAAGATAGGATGCTTTATTGCTGCAACTCCCATTCTTTTCTTACCTGATATTGTCCTGCGTTATATACCCAATTTACTTCAAGATGAAAATTTGAAGGTCTGATAGTTATGATTGCTCCTACTGTCTAAAGTATTGCCAATGTTAAGTAATGTCACATCAAAAAAATTATTTATGTGCCATCTAAAATCTTTTGCTGTGGCAAAATACCGATTATTTCGCGCATACTCGTTCATCACCTTCCAAAGTCGTTCTATTGGATTTAAATTGGGACTGTAGGGCGGTAGATAATGTAATTGGATCCCTAATTCTTCTGCATTTTTCTTTACTTCGCCTGAACGATGGTAACTATTAGCCTTTATTTCATAATCAAATTATAAAGACAATCATCGTAAGTCGCTGTTAATTTCCCTTGATGAGGAGTGATACTTCGCCGTTGTTTAATCCAAGGATGTTGTGTACAAGGCATCATATTGCTTGCTCCGTATCCTAAATTCATACACGTTTTATTTACACATTAGTAACTAAATTTAAAATATTAATATGAAAAAATGGTCATTTACAACAGTATTAAGTGTTGCGTTTCTTTTTTTAGGTTACAGCTCGGACGTTAAACAGATTGACACTTCTTTAGAAAGAGCCAGTGCACTAATGAAAGAGTCCTCAGCTGAGTTTAAGTCCGCTTGGGATAGTGGGGACGTAGAAGGTCTGACAACTATATTTACTGAAGATGGCATAAGGGTTTTAGGAGGTTCTCAAGAGGCAATTATTGGGAGTGATGCTATATACCAATCATTTGATTTAGCACATGCTGAGGGAAGTGGCTTCAATGGGTCTCATATTGAAATAACTATTGCTGATGCCCGATTTCTTTCTGACGAAATTATGATAGGAAGTGGTACCTTTAATATTTCAAATGGTGCTAATGAGTCTTTAGAGTACGGAACCTGGGGAAATGTTTATAAAGTTGTAGATAATAAAGCCCGTATGTTGATGGAATCAGCGTACAACCAAAGTTTTGATGCTGTAGTTTCAAATGGGGAGGTACTCCGAGCCGAATTCAGTTGGCAAGTTTTGTACCGACTACAGAAAAACATTTTGCCAAAATACAAGAATTTTCTAGACAACATGAGGATTTTTGGAATGATAAAAATTATGATGGTTTAGCTGCAGCATTCGTTGCTGATGGTGTTAGAGCCATAGGCAATAAAGTTAGTATTGGTAGTCAAGAAATTAGAGCCTCAGTGGTTGGTCAATACGTTAATAAATTGACAGCCATTATTGTAGGTTATAGAGAATTAGGGAATTCTATAGTTATCGCACATGGACAATGGTATGAATCGGATGCCGAAGGCAATGTGACCAGTTTTGGTCAGTGGGGAAATACGTTTAAAATTGAAGGAGACGAAGCAAAATTTGTTATGGAGAATGCCGGATAATCCAAGGGTGTTGTGTACAGTGCATCATATTGCTTGCTCTTCGGTGGCATTTTTTTAAACGCGGCTGGCTCTATAATCCACTGGTGAAAATCAAAGAACTTGGCGCATGCCTCTATGCTCGCCGCTAGCATAATATACACGCTCATAAAAAAACGCCCTGGCGACTAGCGGCAAGGCGTTTGTGTTAGTTACCCATACTATTCCCTTATACTAAGCTTCTCTGTGATTGCTTTGGCGGCAATTTCAGCGTCACTAAAAGGCAATGCAATCCAATTTTTTTCTGAATAACGACGAGTCTGATCGCGGTGATAAGGACTCGTTACATCGGCCGATTGGGAGAAGCCTAACAGGGCTTCTGCAACAGGACCATCAGCATCAAACGTGACGGTTTGCATATAGGTCGGACCGTGTGACACCGGACTATATTCTCCATTTTCATCTGCATTTGGTGTTGAGGCCACATTGAATACTCCCTCGTCACCGCGACCACCATGCATTGCTATTCGAGCATTATTTTGACCGGGGTCGATAACATACTGCAGCTTACCGAGCTGCTCATCCATTGCAACATCGCGGTCCACAAAGAATTTGATCGCATCACCTAAAGCCTGGCGAGTACTTCCATTAATAATAAGATCTCGTGGTGTATTTACTGGATCAGTTTCGTCGAATGGCGTGCTAAATGCTGTTTCAATATTGCTCTCGAAGCGAACATTACGACCAAACTCACGGAAGATATGAGCACCACGACTGCCCACGTTATTCGCCCTGTCCCATTGATTTAAGACTCTGCAGGCTTCGCTACCATCTATGGTGCCGCCGTCTGCGGTAGGTAATATTGGGTTAGCCACACAGTCGGCCAGCACATCATCAAGCATAATTTCAGCCGCATAACTGCGGTTCGAATACCCTACCTCTTGCAGCTTCTTAAGACTAAACTTATTGCCCCCCAAACCATCTTTACCGGACAATCTGTCTTGCACCTGAATAACCCCCATACGCGTGCGCAGTAAGCGCGGCCCAGCCGCCGTTACCATAGCACCGGGACGAGAGATTAAATTGCGACGCAACAGTGGCGAAAACTCCTGATCCAGGGGTTCATCAGGGTTACTCATCCAATAGCTATCATTAGAATTGGTTGAGTAAGTGTTATTAATAAGCACGGGTAAATTACCACCGCCAAAGATCCCTGCTTGCGGTGAGTCGACATCAACACCCCATTCGCAGGCAGCGTTGCTGCCATCGAGTCCCGGAACACCTGCCATAGCCAATGCCTGCAAGGCAGGACTGGCGGCAATACAGCTAAAAAATTGATTGGTGGTGACATGGGGCACAGTAGATAAATCGGCATACATTGCCTTACCATTTCGGTCTGCGGCAACGGTATTGACAAAAGCCAAACCCAGAATTTCTTTCATGCTACCTAACAATGAATCTACATCGGTGGCCTTATTCATAGCGTACCACTGATTTATACCACGTGGATTTTCTGAAGCCGCATCTCGAATGGCAAAGGCCAAATTAAAGGTTCCCCACGCCGGTAAGGCACTATTGACAAACTGTGCGGCTAACATGGGTCCGTAGTGCGAGTTGTAGATGCTGCCGGTGAAAGTCGCACCTTCGGGTAAATCGATAGTCACATCAATTTTCTCAATATCACGCTGCTCCATCGTACCTTGCGCATTCTTGTATTGATATTTCATAGGCTCACCATCCACCAGCGCCAATTGGTAGACAGTAAAGCGCTTGGCGGTAGACACGGTGTGACTCCATGCCACGTCTTTATTAAAGCCGATATTGACAAAAGGTTGGCCTTGTTGCCCCGCCCCCATTACATCTATTTCGCCTGGAATGGTTAAATGAAACTGGTAAAAACGCTGTACGCCATTCCAGGGTTCATGGGGATTGCCATACAACATCCCGCTGCCATTTTCGGTGACCTCTGAGCCCAGAGCGTAAGCATTACTGCCACCGCTGAGAACATTGATCCGAGTCAAATCAAACGTCGCAATATTACTTGCTGCTTTGGCCGACTTTGTGGCCACATTTGGCGGCTCTGCCAGTACAATAGATGTGACAAAATTAGACAAACCGCCTCGCAAACTTCCCTTGTTGTAGACTGCGGCTAAATCTAGTTCATCAATTTCAGTGACCCAGGTTTGACCCGCACATGCGGGATCAATACTGTCCACTCCAGTATCTCGCAAATAACGGCTATAACCAGCAGCATAGCCCTGTATTGCATCACGCACCTGTTGATGTTGTGCGTCTAATAGCACCTGGCGACGTGCTGCATCGTTATACCAGGTATAAAAAACATCATTTCTAATGTTACCGTCTGTAGCACCCAAGTACAGTGCCCGTTTACCGCTGGCGGTCACAATTTCTTGAGCCAATGAACATATATTATCTTGTGCAAATGAATAGCCCAATCCATAACCCAAACCTTTATAATCGGCGGCTGTAATGTGGGGAATGCCAAATTCGGTTCGCTGAATTTCAGCAGAAAAAGTAGGCGGTGGTGGCTGCGTAACCGGCGTTGCCACCACCGGATCGTCATCATTATTACAGGCAGATAAACTTAATGCCGCCACTACCGCTATAACTACCAATCTCAATGGGGGATAAGTTTTAATTCCGAGAGTTTTCATTGAACAGTCCTTTTATTGATCAATTTATGGTGAGTTAACTAACCTTCCATTTGTTAACTTTTTGTTAGCTTTCAAACGAGAGAATAAACCACATTACTGATCCAGGCAACAAGGGTTGATAGCGTCATAGCGAGCGACTCGACACTAAAATTCAGAACGCCTGATTAGGCTAAATTAAAGACATAACCATCATAAGGCGTATTGCTTTGCCGATGATCAACCCAGTGTTATTTTGAGCAAGGCCATATATTAGATGCTCTGCGGGGCCGTTTTTTAACATCGCTGTATTTGTAATTGATAATTGGCGACAAACTTTTGAGGGTTAACAGCCTTGTGCGCTTCGTATCATCGCTCTCACCTGCTCAATCGTCACATCAGAAGGACACAGGCCACGGCTCATTAACTTGCCGCGGACATCTTCAGCCTTTTCACCGTTAATTATTTCAATGTGTTGCTGTAAATAACGGGTCAATTTGTGTTGAAGTTTTCGTGTTAAACAAGACATACATCCACCAGGTACTGCAAAGTTACTATTACATAGGGAGGTAATCTATTCTCGGCTTTGACACAAAATAGATTACTATATTTGTGCGTTTTTCACTCAATACTTTCGGTTAAAAGGTGAGCATTAAACGCTACATAAAACGTTGCATAAAACGCTCCAATAATTTTAAACCTTGTTAAACCATGAGCTTTACTCGACTTAAAAGAGCCTGTCAAAGGACCAACATAGATAAGACAGACATTGCCTGAATTTTGACATTGCTGGTTGAGTAACCTGCGGGGACTGATCGATGGGACCGTTCACTTTGCTTTGACCACAGCCTGATAAATCAATCAACGTCAGCTATTAATAAATGGAAAACCTTTCGTTTTTTTGTTCGTTATCATACCTGCCCTGGCAAATCCTTTAATAGCCTTGCCTTTTAAGACATTTCATCTGTTGGCCATATTGCCCCCTTAACTCAACAACATCAGCGCCCTTAAACGAATATTTCGCAGCACAACAGTCCCCTATGGCACGCCCTGTCAACCCTTGCGCACGTTAGAGTGCAAAAGCTCATAACTCGAGATCTTAGCGGTAAGCTTACCTTACCCATTAGAGTAAAAAACAGGACATCCATAATAACAGCTATCAAAACAGCTAATTTATTCAATGAGTTATCGTAGACATCCTGGTATACCCGCGATCTTTAATCACCCTACTCCTTCAACACCATATCAATACACACCACCGCGGCCAGGATCAGTTTCCGCACAGGGTCATCTTTGGCTACGCCATCGGCTATTTCCAATATGTAATTATCGGCGCTAGTGAAAAGTTCTCGGCCTATGCCATTCCATTTTTTGGAGACATGGGCAAAGTCCTGGTCACCATGGCGGAAATGGAAGTCCCAACCGGTCCATTTGCCCTGCAGCGTGCAGATCAGTTGGTCGTTCTTATCCAATACATCAAACTTTCCGCCAATAGAAAAAAATTTCTGTTGGAAGCTACCAATAACATCATTATCTTGGTCACGCACTACCACCTTGGAGACAAAAAACGAGATATCACGCAGTATGCGCACAACACGTTCACCGCTGGGGCTGGTTACCTGCACATCGAAGGGGGTCATGCGTTTAAAATCAGTAAAGCGCAGCAGCTTAGTTATTAGGCCCAGGGATGGCTCACGGCATTCCATAATAATTTCGCCGCTAGCTGGGTCATAAATATCAAAGTTATTCGCGGCTTTGAATAGGCCCACATGTTCCTTAACCAGAAACACATTACGGTTGACTAGCTCACTCATGGTTGTTCTATTCCTGTATCTGGTAAAAAGAGTATCGATAAAATAAAAACGTCATTTATCTTCAATTCAAGAAATACACCTTGCCTCATATTTTCCATATTGACATCTTTTTAATACCCTTGAACGGGGGGGAGTGGGACATTTATGTTAATTACTATGGCTCATACCACGCGCTTTGTGGGGGGGGGGGGGCGT
>Ga0307488_10003591_pt1 | contig 12935 bp, 15 predicted proteins | sample SB02metaG_FD_202248 | JGI IMG/M metagenome (GOLD analysis project Ga0307488, IMG submission 202248) | Sea-ice brine microbial communities from Beaufort Sea near Barrow, Alaska, United States - SB 0.2 | ecosystem: Environmental > Aquatic > Marine > Coastal | place: USA: Alaska | collected...
TGAGTGTTTGAAAAAATAAAAATTATTACCTATTAAAAATGCGGGAACTAAAGTTTTTGTCATAGGAGAAATTGCTAATAATTATTATGGAAATGCAATGAAATATCCAGAAATATTTGAAGCAAACAAGCCAATGCTTTCTCACCCTGATAAAATTTATCTAGTACAAGTACTATGTATTCCTTCATTGGACTAAATACTTAAAACTATTTTTAAAAAAGCGTTCACGTATATGTGAGTGCTTTTTTTCTTAGTTCTTAAAAAACATAAAGGACAATGTATCGAAAAACAAAATAGTTAAAAGTTAAAAGATGTACCTTTGCATACTTATATTTACTACGGATGATATTATCAATGACAGGTTATGGTAAAACCGAAATACAATTACCAACAAAAAAAATTACGATTGAAATTAAATCTCTCAATAGTAAAAACTTAGATTTAAATGTAAGAACTCCTTCTTATTTTAAAGAAAAAGAACTTGAAGTGCGTAAAAAGATTGCGAGCTCATTAGTGAGAGGGAAAGTTGATTTCTCAATATACGTTGAAAATATTGGGACAAATGTTTCTTCTCAATTGAATGAAGAAGCAATCAAAACGTACATGGAACAATTGAAATCAATTTCAGGCGCATCAGAATTGGAATTACTTCAAATGGCTATTCGTTTACCTGAAACTATTGAAACGACAAGAGGAGAATTTGACGAAACTGAATGGAAAGAAATTGAGAGAGCCGTTATATCGACATTGGAAAAGATAAACAAATATCGCCAAGATGAAGGAGAAGTTCTTAAGCAAGATTTTATCAAAAGGATTTCCTTGATACATGAATTCTTGATTGAAGTCATTGAACTTGACCCACAAAGAATTAAAAATGTAAAGGAAAAATTACAGAAAGCTATTTCAGAACTTGAAGTAAAAGTTGATGAAAACAGATATGAACAAGAATTAATTTATTACCTAGAAAAACTGGATATAACGGAGGAAAAAGTTCGTTTAAAAAGCCACTTAGAATATTTCTTAACAGAATTAAATGCGTCCACTTCCAATGGTAAAAAACTTGGATTTATTACTCAAGAAATAGGAAGAGAGATAAATACAATTGGATCGAAAGCTAATTTTGCTGGTATGCAAAAATGGGTAGTTCAAATGAAAGACGAGTTGGAAAAAATTAAAGAACAAAATTTAAATGTTCTATAAATGAGTAAAAAAGGAAAGCTTATTGTCTTTTCAGCGCCATCTGGTTCTGGAAAAACTACAATTGTAAGGTATTTATTAAAACAATCTGAATTGCAATTGGATTTTTCAATTTCAGCAACTTCTCGTGGAAAAAGAGGTGAAGAAGTAGATGGAGAAGACTACTATTACATGTCTGCATCAGAATTTAAAAACAAAATTAAAAACGATGAGTTTCTAGAATGGGAAGAAGTGTATCGCGATAATTTTTACGGAACATTAAAGACAGAGGTTGAGCGTATATGGGCACTTGGAAAACATGTGATTTTTGATATTGATGTTTCTGGAGGTTTAAGAATTAAGAGAAAATTCCCTAAAGAAACACTTGCGATTTTCGTAAAACCGCCAAGTATTGACGAGCTCAAAATTAGATTAAAAAAGCGTAAAACCGAGAGTGACGATAAGATTAATATGAGAGTTGCTAAGGCATCTGCGGAACTTGCTACTTCACCACTGTTTGACAAGATTGTCGTAAATGAATATTTGGATGAGGCGTTAAAAGAGGCATATAATTTGGTTAATGAGTTTGTGAATGTTGAAAAAAAGTAAAACAGGAATGAATATTGGTTTGTATTTTGGGAGTTATAATCCAATACATATTGGTCATTTAATCATTGCCAATCATATGGTTGAAAATTCTGATTTGGACCAAATATGGCTTGTAGTAACACCTCACAATCCTCATAAAAAAAAGAATTCATTATTGGAAGATAACCATAGACTTGCAATGGTAGATATTGCTTTAGAGAACTATCCGAAATTAAAATCTTCTAAGATAGAATTTGGTCTACCACAGCCTTCCTATACAGTTAATACTTTGGCTCATATTAAGGAAAAACATTCAGATAATACTTATAGTTTAATAATGGGTGAAGACAATCTGAAGAGTTTTCATAGGTGGAAAAATTTCGAGACTATTTTGGAAAATCACAATGTCTATGTATATCCAAGAATTTCGGAAGGTGTTATTGAAACACAATTTGACAATCATCCGAAAATTCACAAAGTAGACGCTCCAATTGTTGAAATATCTTCAACTTTTATTCGTAAGGCGATTAAAAATAAATCTAATATTAGGCCTTTATTACCTAATACCGTATGGCAATACTTGGATGAAATGAATTTTTACAAAAAATAAAATAGAGAATATTAATCATTTCTATTTTAGACTTTTCTTAACAGATTTCCGTTGTATATTTGCTTAATAGATTACAATGGCAAACAACAATTCGAATAAAAAGAAACTCTCACAAAAACTCATTCATAAATACAGAATGGTTGTGATCAATGAAGATACCTTTGAAGAAAAAGTATCTTTTAAATTGAGTCGCCTGAATGTCTTTATTTTTGGCGGAATATGTACCGTTTTATTGATCGCATTGACTTCGGTTTTAATTGCATTTACACCTTTAAAGGAATATATTCCCGGATATTCATCTGCTCGATTAACCAAGAAAGCAACAGGTCTTGTGATCAAAGTTGATTCGCTAGAGAATGTTCTAACTGTAAACAGCTTGTATATTGATAGGTTAAAAGAAGTATTGATAGGAGACATCTCTGGTTTTACATTTGATAGAGATTCGGTTCTGGAAACGATACAATTTGATAAAGATTCACTGCCTATTAATTCTACTGAAATTGATTCTCTTTTCAGAATAGAAATAGAAAGAGAAGATAAGTATAGTTTTTTCGAAGAAGCAAAAAAAGATATAGATATCGTATTTTTTGCACCAGTTACTGGTGTTATAACTTCCGATTATAATATTGATGACAAGCATTTTGCAGTTGATGTAGCGGTTAAAAAAGGGACTCCTGTAAAAGCTGTTGCTGACGGTAGAGTTATTTTTGCTGATTGGACACCAGCAACAGGGCATGTGATAATTCTTGAGCATTCTGAAGGCTATACTTCAATTTACAAACACAATGGAACCTTGCATAAAGAGCAGGGAGATCTTGTGAAATCAGGTGAGGTAATTGCTAGTTCTGGTTCAACTGGAGAATTGACAACTGGACCACATCTACATTTCGAATTATGGAGTGACAGTTATCCTGTAAATCCTGTTAATTTTATTGATTTTGAATAAATGAATATAAAGTCAATTCTTGCAATACCATTCGCAAAAATAATCACTAGAAGGATTTACAAAAGAGCTGATAATCCTATAAAAACACAGCAGAAAGTTTTAAAGAAATTAATCTCTGAGGCTAAGAATACTGTTTTCGGCAAAGATCATTTTTTTGACAAAATAAAATCATATGCTGATTTTAAATCCAATGTTCCTATTCGAGATTACGAGGCATTGACTTCTTATGTTGATCGTGTAGTGTTAGGGGAACCAGATGTTTTATGGAAGGGAAAACCTGAATATTTTGCGAAGACCTCTGGAACAACTTCTGGAGCCAAATATATTCCGTTGACGAAGGAGTCTATGCCGATGCAGATAAAAGGGGCGCGAAATGCTCTTTTAATGTATATCAATAGAAAAAAGAGGGCAGATTTCATGAACGGCAAAATGATTTTCCTCCAAGGAAGTCCAGAATTAGGCGAGAAAAATGGTATAAAAACAGGAAGACTCTCAGGAATATCGGCTCATTATGTACCGAAATATTTACAAAATAATAGACTTCCTAGTTATAAGACCAATTGTATTGAAGATTGGGAAACCAAAGTTGAGAAAGTAATTGATGAAACAATTAATGAAGATATGACTTTAATAGGTGGCATTCCTTCTTGGGTTCAGATGTATTTTGAACGTATTGTAGCTAGAACCGGGAAAAAGGTAGGTGATGTTTTTCCTAATTTTAATGTGTTCGTTTATGGAGGTGTTAACTACGAACCGTACCGTAAGAAATTTGAAGAATTAATAGGAAGGAAAGTAGATTCCATTGAGTTATACCCTGCTTCTGAAGGTTTTATTGCCTATCAAGATGGAGAAGAGAAAAGTATGCTGTTAGCATTGAATGGAGGAATTTTCTATGAATTTATTCCTGCAGATGAGTTTTTCAGCGAGAATCCTACGAGACTAAGTATTGGTGATGTAAAACTGGGCGTGAATTACGTTATTATTTTAAATACGAATGCTGGACTTTGGGGATATAATTTAGGAGATACTATAGAATTTACTTCACTGAAGCCACATAGAATAATAGTTACCGGACGAATTAAGCATTTTATTTCTGCATTTGGTGAACATGTAATAAGTAAAGAAGTAGAACAAGCAATGCAAGATGCTACTGATGAAATTAATGGTAGTGTTACTGAATTTACAATTGCTCCCAAAATTGATGTTGAAAACGAACTCCCTTATCATGAATGGTTTGTTGAATTTGAAAAGGAACCAGAAGATTTAGTTGAATTTTCTAAACTGATTGATAAGAGTTTACAACAGCAAAATTCATATTATTTTGATTTGATTCAAGGAAAAATTCTGCAACCATTAAAAATAACCAAAATACAAAGAAGAGGTTTTCATAATTATATGAAATCAGTTGGTAAACTGGGAGGGCAAAACAAAATTCCTAGACTGGCTAATGATAGGAAATTGGCTGATAAGTTGTTAGATTTTAGCATAAAATAAAAATTGATAATTGTTTTTTAGCATCTCAGTTTGCATTGCAATTGTCATTTATGTGAAGGCAGAAAACTATACTAAGGTTGAATTTAGATTTCTGCTTTCGTAGGAATGACATATTCTTTCACATAAAAAAACACAATTAATATAGCAAATGAAAGTACTCTCTGTAAATATCGGTGAACGAAAAAAGGTCATTTGGCGAGAAAAAGAAATCGAAACGGGAATCTATAAATTTCCAGTTGATGCTCCTATTTTTTTAGGGCAGGAAATAGTTAAAGGTGATACTATTGTTGATACGAAACATCATGGAGGAATTGAACAAGCTGTTTATGGGTATTCAGAAAAGCATTATGGATATTTTAAAAAGTTGCATCCAGATTTAGATTGGAATTATGGGATGTTTGGAGAAAATATAACTTTTTCAGAACTGAATGAAGAGGAAATACTTATAGGAAGCACTTATCAACTAGGAGAGTGTAAACTTGAAGTTACAAAGCCTAGACAGCCTTGTTATAAATTAGGAATTCGCTTTAATAATCCTATCATTATAAAACAATTTTGGGAAACTACAATGAGTGGAATTTATTTTAAAATTCTTGAGACAGGTTTTGTGAAAAAAGGAGATGAATTGATTCTTATAGAGGAGTCGAAAGAAACTTTTACAATCGCACAACTATATGAGTCAAAAAAATAAAGCCTTGCATTGCAAGGCTTTATTTTTAAAGTAAAAAAGTATTACTTTTTCAAAGCTTTTAAAATATCTTTCAATAAATCATTGTCAGATGGTCCAGCAGGAGCTGGTGCTTCAACAGGTTTTTTAGTTTTGCTATATGCTTTAACAATTATAAACATTACTAGACCAACAATTAGTAAATTAATAAGAGTGTTAATCCAAGCCCCGTAAGCAATAACTGCGCCTCCAGCTTCTTTTGCAGCAACTAATGTAGGATAATCTAATCCGTCCATGGCTACATGAAGGTCTTCAAAATTTACACCTCCAGCAAAATAACCCACAAAAGGCATAGCAATATTGTTTACAAATCCTTTAATAACAGCGCCAAGGGCTCCTGCCATAATTACAGCTACGGCAAAGTCGATAACATTGCCTGTCATAATAAAATTTTTAAATTCTTTTAACATGTCTCTTAGTTTTTTAGATATTCAGTTAATTTGACACAAGATATACAAAATTATCACATTTTAAATGTAAATCAATTTTATTATTGTATAAAGTATCGTTTAATTCGCTGAGAAACAGTAGTTAACAGTTCGTAAGAGATTGTGTCTGAGTTTTTTGCTAACTGCTCAACAGTTTGTTGATTATTAAATATCACAACATTATCTCCTTCTTGACATTTTATATTAGTGACATCAACCATAATCATATCCATACATACATTTCCGATTATTGGGGCTTTTTTATGGTTTATTGTAACCCAACCCTTACCATTACTTAATCTTCTGCTTATTCCGTCGGCATGACCTATAGGGATTGTTGCGGTTAGAGTGTTTTTTTTAGTAAAAAATCCTCTATTATAACCTATGCTTTCGCCTTTTTCAATAGTATGAATTTGAGATATAACAGACGTAAGAGATAATACATTTTCTAGTTTAGAAGTTTCTTGTTCATCATTTCCAAACCCATATAACCCTATTCCTAACCGTACCATATCATAGTGAGCTTCTGCATAATTTATGATTCCGGAAGTGTTGGTCATATGCTTCATCGGCTTAAAACCAAAATTAGCTTCGAATTTATTTACTATTTTTTCAAACGAAAGAATTTGAGAGCGGGAAAATTCTCTTTCATGTTTATCTTCTGATGCCGCCAAATGTGAAAATATTGATTTTACTTTTACACTCTTATTGTCTAATAAAGATGAAGTAATAAAATCCAAATCACTTTCTTGAAATCCCAATCGATTCAATCCTGTATTAAACTTTAAATGCACAGGATATTCCGAATGATCTAGATTGTTGGTGATTGATAAAAAGTGTGATAAAATACGCTTACTATATAGACTTGGCTCAAGGCAATATTTAATAATAAGGTCTAAATTTTTTTCTTGAGGATGGAATACTAGAATAGGTGTTTTAATTCCAGCTTCCCTTAAAGCAATCCCTTCGTCAGTATATGCAACTGCAAAATAAGAGACATCATCCTGAATGCATTTAGCAATTTCAACAGCGTCACTTCCATATCCAAAAGCCTTTACTACAACTAGAATTTCAGTATCTTTGGTAAGTAAAGATTTGAAATAATTAAGATTGAATTTAACGGCATTAAGATCAATTTGTAAAGTTGTAACGTGATTATTATTCATATGTTTAAGTTATATTTTTATCGGTAACATATGTGTTCGCTTTTAATCATTTTCTCAGGAACAAAATCTTTATTTGCTCGTTTCATTTTTCACACCTTCAATGGATTGTGCATTTTTGATTTTATCTTCTTGGATTGCTTTATAATAGGCAGCTCTACTCAAGGGTTCGTATTCTTGTGTTTCACCCAATAAAACCAAATTTTCATTTGCAGTTTTTCTATGGCTAAAATGAGCAAGATTTCCAGTACGAGTACATACTGCATGAACCTTAGTTACATACTCAGCAGTTGCCATAAGTGCGGGCATAGGTCCAAAAGGGTTTCCTTTAAAATCCATATCAAGACCAGCAACAATAACTCTTACACCACGATTAGCAAGATCATTACACACAGCCACAATTTCATCGTCAAAAAACTGCGCTTCATCAATACCAACCACCTCTACATCATCAGCCAGTATCCTAATATTGGCAGAAGAAGGGACAGGGGTAGACCTGATTTCATTTGAATCATGGGAAACAACCATTTCTTCATCATAGCGTACATCAACTGAAGGCTTGAAGATTTCGACTTTTTGCTTAGCAAATTGTGCTCTTTTTAAACGACGAATTAATTCTTCAGTTTTTCCAGAGAACATCGAACCGCAAATAACTTCAATCCAACCAAATTGTTCTGTATGATTTACTGTATTTTCAAGAAACATTTTGTAATTTTCAGAATTGTAAGGATTAGGTATGTGTTTTCAGCTCTTAATTATACAAATGTATCAAAAATAAACCATCATATTCGTATAAACTCATCAACTTATGCACAAAAAACTGGAAGCCGAATTGGTAAGTATTGCACATAGTATTCTGCAAATGAAAAATCGCGAAGATGCCATCGCTTTACATGAAAAAGCGCAGCAAGTGTATGAAAAACTATCTGTACTTACATTTATTGATAGATATATGGCAACCACTCCCAATATTTCTGAAACTAAGGAAGAATTAGCAGAAAAATTTAAAATAACCCCTAGCGAAGCTTTTGAAGAAATTGAAGAGGAGTTTTCTGAAATCGTTGAAAAAGTTACTGATGATGTTAAGAAGTTGATCAATGAAGTGGAAGTAAAAGAAGTCATTTCAGAGAAGATAGAAAAAACTAATAAAATAACTCTTGAAGAGGAATTTAAAAACACAGTTTCTGTAGAAGTTACCCAAGATTTATTTAAAAAGGTAGCCGTTAAAGATCCGAATGTAAAAACGTCTTTAAATGATAAATTATTACAAGAGAATATCCAAGTTGGATTGAATGATAGGATCGCATTTGTAAAACATTTATTCAATCATAGCCAAGAAGATTTTAATCGAGTATTGTCTCAATTAAATACTATGAAAACGGGAAAAGAAGCAAAAAACTTTATCAATAAAATGGTAAAACCAGATTATGATTGGTCGGGAAAAGAAGACTTTGAAGAGCGTTTAATTGGATTGGTCGAAAGACGATTTTTATAAAAAAAGATGAGTACTACTACCAACTATATTTTCTGTATGAAATGGGGAACTCTGTATAGTGCAGAGTATGTAAACCGTTTATATTCTATGGTATCTAAAAATTTGACCTATGATTTTAAAATGGTCTGTTTTACGGATGATGAATCCGGAATACGAGACGAGGTTCAATGTTATCCTATTCCTGATATTAATTTAAATTCCAATCTTCCAGAGCGAATGTGGAAGAAATTAACGACACTTAAGAAAGATTTATACGGACTTGAAGGTCGTGCTTTATTTCTTGATTTAGACATTGTAATTGTCGATAATATTGATTGTTTTTTCGATGTTGAAGGCGAATTTAGAATTATAAAAGATCACAGTTGGAGATCATGGAGAATTACAGGGAATTCATCTGTATATAGATTTGACATTGGGAAACACGATTATGTGTTTGATAAATTCATTGCCAATTTTGACGAAATCATAAAAATTCATAGAAATGAGCAAGAATATTTAACGCACGCTATTAATGATAATTGCAAATTGCAATATTGGGATAAAGAATGGTGTCCGAGTTTTAAGTACGATTGTGTTTCTCGTTTTCCGCTTGCAGTTTGGAAAAAACCTATGATTCCAGAAGGTGCTAAAATTATTATTTTTCATGGAGAAATTAATCCTCATAAAGCTATAAAAGGTGGGCGAGGAAAATGGTATCGATATGTAAGAGCAGCGCCTTGGGTTGCTGATTATTGGAAGTAATTAATTGAGTTTCTCTATCAAAGAATCAACAATTTTTTTACTGTTTCCGATAAATATTTCTTGATCTACAATAGTTACAGGACGCTTTAAAAAAGTGTATTCATTTAATATCAATTGGCGGTAATCACTTTCGGTCAATTCTTGATTTTTTAAATCCATTTGTTTGTATTTCTTCGCTCTTCGACTGAAAAGAGATTCGTAACTTCCTGACAAAGATTTCATTTCTTCAAGTTGACTTACTTCTATGGGTTCAGTTTTAATTTCTTGCATTGTAAATCCATCAAGATTTATAGATTTCAAAATTCGAGTACACGTGTCACAAGTTTTTAAGAAGTATATTTTTTTCATAGGATAAATTTAATGTCTTTCAATAGAAAATTACATACTTTTATAGAAAAAATTATCATAATGAATCAATTTAATATCCTTAGACAAAGCCGTAAATTAATTTTGAAAATAATTGATGGTTATTCTATTGAACAACTCAATTTTATTCCAAATGGTTTTAAAAATAATATTGCTTGGAATGTGGCACATTTAATAGTGACTCAGCAATTAATATGTTACAACCTTTCTGGATTACCAATGCATGTTACTAAAGAAATGGTGAATTTATATAAGAAAGGAACTGTACCAGAAAAGGAGATTTCATCATTAGAATTTGAAAAGATAAAAGAGCAATTCATTTCAATTGTTGACCAATTCGAAAAAGATTATAAAGAAGGGATATTTAAAGATTTTAATGAATATACTACAAGTGTAAATATTACATTAAGCGATATAGATTCTGCTATAGCATTTAACGATTATCACGAAGGAATTCATTTAGGAATTATTTTATCATTAAGAAAATTAGTTTAGACATGAGTTTGTTTGTGATAATTACAATATTAATAGTGCTATCAGCACTTTTCGGTTACATCAACGTGCGGTTTTTAAAAATGCCAAACACCATTGGATTGATGGTAATCACGATTCTTTTTACATTGGCTGTATTGGCGATTAGTTTGTTTGACGAAACGCTATTAGAAAAAGAAAAGGAATTGATTTCTCAGATAGATTTTGAAACGGTACTTCTAGACATTATGTTGAGTTTTTTGCTGTTTGCAGGTGCTCTACACACCAATTTTCAACAATTAAAAATTCAACGAAAACCAATATTTACTTTTGCGACATTAGGTACTATAACTTCAACTTTTTTGGTAGGCGTATTTACATTCTATTTATTAAAGTTGGTCGGAATTCCAGTTGATTTTATTTATTGTTTGTTATTTGGAGCATTAATTTCACCAACAGATCCTATCGCAGTTTTGGGAATTTTAAAACAAGTAGGAGCGCCAAAAAAACTGGAAACGAAAATTGTAGGAGAATCCTTATTTAATGATGGAGTAGGAGTTGTAATATTTTTAACTATTTATCAAATTGCCAAAGGAGGAGCACATGTATCGTTAGGTCATGTCGCTGAGATGTTTCTAGTAGAAGTAGGAGGAGGAATCGTTTTAGGATTACTATTGGGATGGATAACGTATCGATTGTTAAAGTCGATTGATGATTATGATACTGAAGTGATTATCACAATTGCTGCTGTTATGGGAGGAACTGTATTGGCACAATATTTACATTTATCAGCGCCACTTGCAATGGTTACCACAGGATTAATGGTTGGAAATGATACCGTAAGAAAATCAGCAATGAGTGAAGTTACAGAACAATATGTAGACAAGTTTTGGGAATTGGTAGATGTGCTGTTGAACACAATCTTGTTCGTAATGATAGGAATGGAGATATTGGTATTGACATTTAACGGAAAGTATATCTTGGCTGGAATATTGGCAATTCCAATGTTGTTATTTGCACGTTATTTATCTTTAATGTTACCAATAAAATTCTTTGCCAAGAAATTAGATTTTATTCCAAATACAAATTTAATCATGACTTGGGGAGGTTTACGAGGAGGAATTTCAATCGCGCTGGCATTGAGTCTAACAGTAGAAATGCATCGAGATTTATTTCTGGTAATGACTTATATTATTGTAGTATTTTCTATAATAGGTCAAGGGTTAACGGTAGGGAAATTAATTAAAAAACTTACAGAATAATAACTTCTTGTATTATAACTAATAAGGGTAGAGATATGAAACGAACAGATTAAAACCTCTACCATCCAAGGGTAATGATTAATAGCGAATAGCATGTGACCTTTGAAAAATAATAAATATAAACACATGAAATTTAATACAAAAACAATTCACGGAGGTCAACAACATGACCCAAGTACTGGAGCAGTAATGACTCCGATTTTTCAGACTTCGACATATGTCCAGCAGAGCCCGGGAAAACATAAAGGATATGAATATTCAAGAAGCGAAAACCCAACAAGACATGCTTTAGAAAAAGCATTTGCAAGTATAGAAAATGGAGAATATGGTCTTGCTTTTTCATCAGGAATGGCCGCAACTGATTGCGTGTTGAGGTTGTTTAATCCAGGCGATGAAATCATTGCTGGAGAAGATATATATGGAGGGTCGTATAGAATGTTTACACAACTTTTTAAAAAATATGGATTGAAATTTACGTTTGTTGATATGAACAACGTTGAAAAAATTACCAATGCAATTACTTTGAACACGAGACTCATCTGGCTTGAAACACCATCCAATCCATTATTAAAAATAGTAGATATTGAAGAGATTACTTCTATTGCAAAAGCAAATAATATATTAACTGCAGTAGATACTACTTTTGCGACTCCCTACAATCAACAACCGTTAGAAATGGGTGTTGATATTGTAATGCATTCAGCAACTAAATACCTTGGAGGACATTCTGATATTGTGATGGGTGCCTTGATGGTTAAAGATGAAAAATTGGCGAAAGACTTACATTTTATTCAATTTGCAGCTGGAGCTGTTGCGGGACCTATGGATTGCTTTTTAGCACTTCGAGGTTTGAAAACATTAGCGTTGAGAATGCAAAGGCACAATGAAAATGGAATGGCAGTTGCTCATTTTTTAAATCAACATCCAAAAGTTGAAACGGTTTATTATCCAGGATTAGAGAATCATGAAAACCATGAAATTGCGAAAAGACAAATGAATGGTTTTGGTGGAATGGTTTCTTTTAGGTTAAAAGATAAGACTAAAGAGGCAACATTAAGAATGTTACAAAACTTTAGTGTTTTTACATTGGCTGAGTCTTTAGGAGGCGTTGAAAGTCTTGTGAGTCATCCAGTAACAATGTCTCATGCGTCAATTCCGACTCGTGAGAGAGAGAAATTAGGAATTACGGACTCACTGACCAGATTAAGTGTGGGAGTTGAGGATATCGATGATTTAGTTGAAGATATTAGAAAAGCACTAAAATTGGTTTAGGAATAATTGATAGAAGTAGTGTGAAAAGCCCTCTTTTTAGTTTAAATAATATACATATCCGACATGGAAATATAGTAACCAATCATTAAATTTATTGGCAACATCATCTCTTGCATTTAATCCGTCTACCCAATTTGAAAAGAAATATTGCCAGCGTGATTCTATAAATACATCTGAATATTCTCCAAGTTTTTTT
>Ga0307488_10003592_pt1 | contig 12932 bp, 10 predicted proteins | sample SB02metaG_FD_202248 | JGI IMG/M metagenome (GOLD analysis project Ga0307488, IMG submission 202248) | Sea-ice brine microbial communities from Beaufort Sea near Barrow, Alaska, United States - SB 0.2 | ecosystem: Environmental > Aquatic > Marine > Coastal | place: USA: Alaska | collected...
TTAAAAATGAGTTGGCTAAAGCTGATTTAGAAGGTTTTGGAATTGAAGTTTTTGATGGGTCTATGATTTCAGTTTTAGGAACATCATTGCAAAATAAAGATTTATTAAAGTTTTTTCATGATTCTACCTGGAATGTTATTGGTTTAGAAATGGAAGGTGCTCATTATCAAAAAGCAATACAATCTGCATCTAAAATTAGAGGAAATATTTCTGAAGATGTAAAAGTAAGGTATGCGTATTATGCTTCTGATAACCCATTAGAAACTGGCGCAACATTAGCTTCTGGAGGTTTAGGAATGACAGGCGTAACCCCAACATATGCGATTACACAAAAAATAGTAGAACAAATTTTCAATAATTAAATTGTAATAAGAAAAAGAATAAATGTCAACAAATCAGCAAAAAGAGAATAGTAAAAGCAACAATGAAGAAGAAGTAGATTTAGGTTCTTTATTTGTAATAATAGGAAAGGGATTTTCCAAGTTTTTTAATTTTATTGGGGACATTTTTAAAAATATTTTTTTAGGAATAATCATCATTTTACTTTTTTTAAAAAAACATTATGTAGTAATTTCAACAGCAGCAATAATTGGTTTAATCGCAGGTTTTGCCTTAGAGGTAAATTCGCCAAAAACATATACTTCTGATATACTATTGCAAACTAATTTTAAAAGCTCAAGGCAACTTTATAATAACATTAACTATTATAACAATTTAATAAAACAAAAAGACACTTTAGGACTTCAAAAAACTTTTGATTTAAATAGTGAATACGCTATTTCACTAAAAAAATTCACAATTGAGCCAATAGAAAATAAAATTGATATTATATCTGCTTACGATGCCTTAATTGAGGAAGTAGATACTCTAACTGTCAGGAGTTATGATCTTGAAAAATTTACTGAGTCTTTTACTGATTTTGATTACAAAACTCATAAGCTGACTGTAATTTCGGAGAAAAATGATATTTTTGAGAAGTTAAATGAACCTATTATATCTCCATTTACTAAAAACAAATATTTCACTTATCAAAAAAAACTAACTAATGAGAACATCAATCGTACAGACTTAAGTTATCGACAAAACTTATTGCAAGTAGATTCTTTAAGAAAGGTTTATATGAAGGTAATGCTACTTCAGGCAAATAACCCTTCTGGTGGAACAAATATAGACTTAGCTGGTAATAATGTTTCAAATAAAGAAACGGAACTTTTTTTTATCAACAAAAAAATAAATGAAGACCTAAAGGAAATTACAAAAGATAAATCTAGAGAATCAGAAATTATAAATATTATTTCTAATTTCCAGGTAATTGGTAAAGAGCTCAATTCTATAGTTTATAATAAAGCTTTTCAATTAGCTATTTTATTTTCACTAGCCTCTATTGTAATTTTATTATTACTAAAATTAAATCACTATTTAAGTAATTATAAAAACACCTTCTATTAATGTAGGAGAATAATGTATTATATAATTGTTTTAGTGTTTTTAATGTAAGTATCATAAATTGTTAAGGTTAGATTTAGGGTCTAAAGATTGATCCGATAGAATAGACTTAATTTAGATTTGGTTTTTATTAAGGATCAGAAGTTTGTAACGTAAAAATAGGTTTAAGAACTTTTAGTTTAAAATTTCTTTTCCTTGAAGAAATGAGTAGACCTGTTATAGGTATATTCCTAAATATTCATTTTACTTTTGCGATTGGCGCTTAACAAAATTTAATTAAAGAAGTCAAGAAGGAAGAAAAAATTATTTTTGTTAGAAATACTCTTATAGATTCTTTATTGTTTAGTTTATAGAAGGTTAATTCTATGAGTGTTTTACATAACCTTTATGGCGAAAGTGATACATCAATAAAAATAGTAAACTATTTTTTAAGTAATTGCTAATTGTATTTTTAATCAAATTGTTAGTTAAAGTGTTAAATGGTATAAAATGAATACAGTAATTAAAGGCTTTGGTTGGAATTTTATTACACAAGCTTATAAAGTTTTATTTTCTTCTTTAATTTTACTAATATTAGCGCGTTTAATAGCTGTTGAGGATTTTGGTATTATTGGAATGGCCACTGTTTTTGTGTTATTTTTTAATACAATCCAAAATATTGGATTTGATAGTTCTATTATTTATTCTAAAACTTTTAAAGAAAATCATTTACTTTCTTTACTTATTTTAAATGTAATTATTGGTTTTTTTATATATTTAGTAGGTTTTTTTTTATCTCCTTTTTTATCTTCTTTTTATGATAATAAAGAGATAGAGTTAATTTTTAAAGTACTTATCTTAACTGTGTTATTGTCAAGTATTGGTATTGTTTCTAAAGGATATTTACAAAAAAAACTAGACTTTAAAAAACTTGCTATAGTAGAAATTATAGCAATTACTATTGCAGGTATTTTAGCAATTGTTTTGGCAACTGGAAATTATGGATATTGGTCTTTGGTTTTTCAACAATTGGTTACAGTAGGTTTAACGTCTTTAGGTCTTTTATTAATAACCTTTAAGAGTATTTTTAAAGAAAGTTTTTTTTCATTTAAAATTATTTCAGAACATTTAAAATTTGGATACAATGTTTTTATTTTTAATGTTTTAAATTTTTTTGCTCAACAATTAGATGTACTTGTAATTGGTAAATTACTTGGTGAAAAGCAAGTAGGTATTTATTTATTGGCATTTAATTTAATTTTAAAGCCAGTATCTTTATTAGTTCAGATTTTTAATAAAACAATTTACCCAATATTAACAAAAGTTAAATTGTCATTAATTCGAGAAAGTTATATAAAATTTACTTATTCTTTTTTCTTTTTCTTGGCCCCATTAATTATTTTTTCAGTTTCAATAAGTCAGATTTTAATTCCCGAGCTTTTAACTAATAAATGGATTGATACTTTACCGCTTCTTTTAATTTTTGGATATCAGTCTGTAAGAATGATAATAGCATCTCCATCAGGCTTATTATTTTTGATTACAGGAAACCCAAATAAACAATGGAAATATGCCATATTTGTGTCTATTCCATTAAGATTTATTGGAGTATTTTTAGGTTATTATTTATTTAAATCTGCTCTAGGAATTGCTTTAGGAATAAATTTATTAGCTACGATAGAGGCGCTTGCTGGGTTTTATATTACTTTTAAACTAATAAATTTAAAAGTGTTTGGTTATTTAAAGTATTTTAAAAGTTACTTTTTATCATTATTTTTCTTAATTATAGGTTTAACTATTATAAATAATTTTATTTCTTTAGTATGGTTCTCTTGTATGATACAAGTTTTAACAATAACAGTATTTATTGTTATAAATAAAAACGAGATAATAATTAATATTAAAAAAATTAAAGACATTATATGAAAAAAATTGGCATAGTAACTACTTGGTTTGAAAGAGGTGCTGCTTATGTCTCTAAACAATTTAAAGAAGTATGGGAAGAAGAAAATGAAATTTTTATTTATGCTAGAGGAGGCGAAGATGTTGCTTTAAATGATCCAAAATGGCAATCAGAAAATATAACTTATGGACAAAGGTATTCTTACACAAATTTAGATTTAATAAATCTTTACCATTTTGAACAGTGGATTGAAAACAACAATTTAGAAATTGTTTTTTTTAATGAACAACATATTTGGGATCCTGTTTTGTTATGTAGAAAAATGGGGATAATAACAGGTTCTTATATAGATTACTATACACCTCAGACGGTTCCTTTATTTGATGTCTTTGATTTTTTGATTTGTAATACTAAAAGACATTATAGTGTTTTTAAATCGCATCCTCAAGTTTTTTATGTTCCTTGGGGGACTAATCAAAATATATTTAATATAAGTCAAAAAAAACAAACTAAATTAAATGAAATTGTTTTCTTTCATTCGGCAGGAATGAATCCTTATAGAAAAGGAACAGATTTTTTGATTAAAGCTTTTAGTCAATTAAATTCTGAAAAAGCAAAATTGATAATCCATTCTCAAGTAAATATTTTTAGTTTTTTTCCGAAATTGAAAACTGTTTGTAAGGATTTATTAAACAAAAAAAGAATTGAAATTATAAATAAAACTATTTCTGCTCCAGGTTTATACCATACAGGAGACGTCTATGTATATCCAACAAGATTAGAAGGTATTGGATTGTCTATTGCAGAATCGAATAGTTGTGGTATGCCTGTAATAACCACAAATAAAGCTCCTATGAATGAATTTATAATAGACGGTAATAATGGTTCTTTAATCAATGTTAAATCTAGTAAAAAAAGAAAAGATAATTATTTCTGGGATGAAAGTTATATTGATGTTAACCATTTGACTCAAATAATGAAGGAATATATTTTAAATAGTGAAGAGTTAGAGGATAGAAAACAAAAAGCATTAATTTATTCTCAAAACAATTTTAATTGGAATAAAAATTCGTTGGCATTATTAACTATTGTAAAAGAAGTTAAAAAACTAAAGAAAACAAAAGAAACCTTTGAAAATGTAAAAAGGTATGAAAAGGCAAGAGGAGTTAAGTTTTATATTTCGAATTTAGTTTTTGTTGATAAACTAAAAAAGAAAGTGAAGAACATTTTAACTAAAAGTTACTAGTAATTATGTCTATATGAAAATCGTAATATTTAATACTTTATATCACCCTTATCAAGTAGGTGGTGCAGAAAAATCTGTTAGAGCTTTATCAGAAGAATTTTATAGTTTAGGGAATGAGGTTTTAGTCATTACTTTAGGAGAGAAAGACACTTTTTTTAATTTAAATGGAGTAAAAGTTAAAGTACTTGCGTTAGAAAATATATATTGGCCATATAACAATAGTGAAAAAAAAATATTTGAGAAGCTAGAATGGCATATTAGAGACATGTCAAACAATAAATATAATAAAAGCATAAAAAGTATTCTAAATTCATTTAACCCAGATATTTTTTTTACTAATAACCTTTCAGGGTTTTCAACAAATATTTGGAGTATAGCTAGAGAATTAAATATTAAAGTTGTTCATACATTAAGAGATTATTATTTACAATGTTCTAAAACTACAAAGTTTAAGAATGGTGAAAACTGTAAAAATATTTGTTTAGATTGTAATTTGCTTTCTATAATTAAAAAGAGAAATTCACAAAGCATAGATTTTTTGGTTGGAATTAGTAAATATATTTTGGAAGACCATAAAAATCACGGTTTTTTCAAAGAGGTTCCTCAAAGAGTAATGTATAATGGTTTTGATTTACCTTTGAAAAAAGCAAAAGAGAGAGAAAGTGATTTAGAAACTGTAGTTTTTGGTTTTATAGGTCAACTTAATGAATCTAAGGGAATTGAATTAATATTAGAAAGTTTTAAATCTATAAAAGAAACGAATTGGAAACTTATAATTGCTGGTAAAGCAAGCGATAAGTATATTAATAAGTTAAGAGAAATTAATAATTCAGAAAACATTACTTTCTTAGGGTATGCAGAAAGCAGCTCATTCTTTAAGAGTATAGATGTGTTAATAGCCCCATCTATTTGGAATGAGCCTTTTGGTAGAGTGGTAATAGAATCAATTTTTAGTAATACACCCATAGTTGGAAGTCTTAGAGGAGGTATAACAGAACTCTTAAGTAATAATCCTACTTTCATTATAGAGCCAACAGTTAAACATTTGTCTAAGTTGCTTAAAAAAATAATTAATACCCCAGAGTTTTTAGATACTTTTATTTTTGATGAAACGTTTAATAATAAATTTAAAATTAGAGAAATAGCTAAAAAGTATTTAACTATTTTTAAGATGTTAATATCAAAATAATTAATGAAAATTAAATTAGATAAATTTTTTTATGGATCAATCTTGTTGCAAATAATTGCTACACAAGGGGTACTTACTTTTATTATTTTTAAATTTTTAGGAAATTGGGAATTAAAAAAGATTGTACACCCTTTGTCTTTTATTTTTATTGTTACCATATTTATACTTAAAGCTACTAAAAAAATTAAAATAACCTTGTTGGACGTTTTATTGTTTGGTTATTTGTGTCTTCAAATTGTGTTTTTAATTTATAACATAGAGTCATTAAAATCATTTTATATCGCTTTTCGAGAATTCTATTTTATTTTTATTCTAATTTTTATTTTTTCACAAATCGTATTAAGACAATATCAATTGAATAAGTTACTAAATGTGATTTTTTACTTAGTGATTATTAATTCTGTGTTCATTGCATTAACATATGTTTTAGGTTCAGAAGATTATATGAAAATGTTAACGGGAAGGTATGTATGGGGTATAGATCCTGATTATAAATTTAAAATTACTACTTTTTATAAATTTTGGAGATCACCTGCGTTAATTGGTAATGCTGCTTCTGTAGGGTATTTTGGCTTATTTGCTTATTTACTTATGGACACTCAAGAGGAATTTAAAAAGAAAAAATACTTTACCCTAATTCTTGTATTATTTTCATTTGTTAGGAGTGTCTTTTTAGTGCTTTTGGTTTATGAGTTTTTAATTTTTTTCACTCTTAAAAAAAACCTAAAAAAGTTATTTATAATTTTAAAAATTGGAATTCCAATTTTAATTTGCATGTTATTATACTTAAATAAGTATGGTGTTTTTTCTACAGCGTCTCTCTATGATCGTTATTATCTTTGGAGTACTCAAGTAAATGTAGACTATAATATTTTTTACGGAGGAGCAATAGGTAATGTTGGTGGAGGTGTAAGAGGAGATGGCTTTGTTGAAACTTTAGACAGTTATTGGCTTTTCATGTTTCTTTCGTCAGGGCTCATTGGAGTTCTGCTTTCCACATTATTTATTTATGAAAAAAGTAATAAAAACAAGAAATTTTTATTCATTTTAATAGCCTTTCTTTTAGCTGGTTTTTTGGTTAACCTAACACAAAGTATTGTTTTTTTAGTTCTTTTTCCAATGTTATTTTTGAAAATTAAAGAAGACAAACCTGAATTAAATAAACATGACGAAAAATAATACGTTTACAATAGATAAAATATTTTTGTTTTTTTCAATCTTACTTGGTTGTTTTCCTATACTAACATTTAGAATGAGAAGTGTTTTGACTATTATTTGGGGCGTTTTCGGGGTTTATATTTTCTTTAAACAAAATAAAAAACTTAAATATAATACAGAGTTCTCAATATTTGTTATTCCTTATTTATTAATATTATTATCTCTTTTTTATTCAACTAATATTGAATACGGGTTAGGTATGCTAACCAAAATGTTGTCTTTTGTGATTTTCCCATTAGTTTTTTATTTAAATAGAGATTTTTTTTTAAAAAAACATATTTATAAAATTTTCGATTTTTTTTCGATTTCTGTTCTAATTTTAGTACTATTTCAAATAGGAAAAGTATTTTATAATTATGATTTTATTTCATCTAGTCTTACATTACAAGAAATTAAATCTAATGGGTTTATTAGTGTAACCGATATTGCAATTGAAAAAGTTGAGCAAATAAAATTAAGAAGGTTTAGAAATTACATAATAGAAATCTCTAATACTCATACTACTTATCAAGGTCTTTGGATTTGTTTAACAATTTTTTATCTTGGTCTAAAGTCGTTCGTTTCAGAAAAAAAAGTTATTACAATTATTAGCGTTATTTTAATTGCAATCTTTATTTTATGGCTTTATCTAATTTCTGCAAGAATGCCTTTTTTAGCTCTCGTTGTTTCTTTGATTTTAGTCATTATAATTTTCTCTAAATTTTCTTTAAAGAAAAAAGTAATAGTATCACTAATTCCACTTCTTGTTTTAATAGTGCTATTGTCATTTCATAATCCCTTTTCTATAAGGGTTAAAGAGTATTATAATACTGGTTTTTCTATTTTAGGAGAAAGTTCAGGACCAGGTGAGTTTAATTCATCTAACGTAAGAAATGGAGTGTATTATTGTGACATAAAATTAATAAAAGAGGTACCTTTTTTTGGAGTTGGTTTAGGAGATGTTCAAGATAATTTGAATGATTGCTATCAAGAGAATATTAATTCAAAAGTTTATAAATGGCATACTTACAACACTCATAATCAATATGCTTTTTTTTGGATAGCATCAGGTATTTTAGGGCTAATATCATTTCTTGCTTTGATATGTATCAATTTTTTTAATTCTTTCAAGAAAAAGAATATTCTTTTATTTTATCTAACAAGCATTACTACTATGGTATTTTTCACAGAAAATATTTTACAAAGATCAGATGGTGTAGTATTTTACTGTTTTTTTATAGGTTTGTTGTTTTTTAATAAATTAAAAAAATAATATATTAAACTTCTAACTCTATAAGCGAAGTTAATTTTTTCGCAGATATATCCCAGCTAAACCTAGCAGTATTTTTGTAACCTTTTTTTACTAGGTCATCTCTTCTTTCTTTGTTATTCATGAGAAACTCAAGTTTGTTTTTAATGCTTTCCACGGATTTAGGCTCACAGTACTCAACAGAATCTAGGTATACTTCTGGTAAAGAAGTATTATTAGAAACAATACACGGGCAACCGCAGGCTTGAGCTTCAAGAGGAGGCATACCAAAACCTTCAAATAAAGAAGCGTATATGAAAATAGAAGCACGATTATAAAGTTTTAATAAATCATCATCATTTAAATAACCTGTAAATATGATATTTTCATTACTAGATTCTTTATTTATATTAATTTCAGAAAAAGACCTTGATTTTGCTCCTACAAAATATAATTTATAATCGGTGTCTAATTGCTCATAAGCATTAATTATACGATTAAAATTTTTTCTGGGATCAAGTGAAGAAACTGCTAAAATTATTTTTTCTCGTTTTAAGCTTAAATTTTTAAAATGATTACTTTGAGAGCAGTAGATAACTTCGAGATTATTTATGTTAAAATGAGTCTCTATATCTTTTTTTACATAAGTACTAACAGTTAAAACTTTAAGAGCGTTTCTTGCCGATATAGGAATAAAAATATTATATGCCTTTTGAAATAGGTATGAGAAATTTTCAGGATAATATTTAAAAGCTAAGTCATGTATATAAGTTATTTTATTTTTATAGAATGTAGGCCCAATACCTCCAAAGTTTAGGAGAATTGGGTTGTTATTGTTTTTTAAAAAATTAACTAAATCTATTTGCTCCCATAAATGACCTTTAAAGTTTCCAAATTGTTCAATTTTTAAAAATTTTAACTCTTCTTTGTTTATTAGTTCTCCTTTGGGAGCAACTAGTATTATTTTTTTATTTTTTATTGATTTTGGTAAACGCTTACAGATTTCAATAGCATATCTTTGGACTCCAGTAATTTTTTGGGAAAGAAATCGAGCGTTTATTACAATCATTTTATGTGTAAAATTAAAATACTTAATTATTCAAAAATACCTCAACTATTTTAATTTAGGTTAGTCTATCTGATAAAAAATAAGGTTTATTTAAATTAGTTGGTGGAAACCTTTTTATTTCCTGTTAAAGTATTATTTTCACAAATAAAAATCTGAGGAACAAACAGTTCTTTTATTGAACTGCAACTAATGTTAATCAGTGAAGTATTTATAAATGAAAGTAGCTATTATTCATTATTGGTTCATTACAAGAAGAGGTGGAGAAAAAGTAGTAGAATCTATTTTAAAACTGTACCCACAGGCAGACATATATACCTTGTTTTATGACGAAAAAAACTATGGCAATTATTTAAAAAATCATAAAGTCTTTACATCTTCTTTTAATACACCTTTTTTTATAAAACATTATCAAAAAATATTCCCATTTTATCCCCAAGCTATTAAATCTTTAAAACTTCAAGATAGTTATGATTTAATTATATCATCAGAATCTGGACCAGCTAAAGGGATTCAAATAAATAATAATGCAAAGCATATTTGTTATATTCATAGTCCAATGAGATACTGTTGGGGTTTTAGAGAAGACTATCTAAACTCAATAAACCCTATTTTAAGACCATTGGCGAACTATTTTTTTAAAAGATTAAAAGAATGGGATATAACTACAATTAATAATGTTGATTTATATATTGCAAATTCAAAAAACGTAGCAAAAAGAGTTGCTCAATTTTATAATAGAAATGCAGAAGTAGTGTATCCACCTATAGAAAGTACCTTATTTAAAGAATCTCTAATATTGTCTAAGAATAAAGAGTTTTACTTGAGCTTTGGAGCATTAACACCATACAAAAGAATTGATTTGTTAGTGGATTGTTTTAATAATAATGGAAAAAAATTAATTATTATTGGTAATGGATCAGAAAAAAAGAAGTTAGAAAAGAAAGCAAAATCTAATATTGAGTTTAAAGGGTTTTTAGAAGATGATGTTATTAAAAATTATATTCAAAATTCAAAAGCTTTGGTCTTTCCTGGTGAAGAAGATTTTGGTATGATTCCTTTAGAGGTAATGAGCTACGGAATTCCCGTTATTGCTTTTAAAAAGGGTGGAGCTTTAGAAACAGTGATTGAAAATAAAGAGGATATTTCGAAATCATCAGGTTTGTTTTTTGAAAAGCAAGATATATATACTCTACAAGATGTAATTACTTATTTTGAAAAGATAGAAAATGATTTTGATTCGATTTGGATACGAAAACATTCAGAAAAATTTGTAGAGGGTAGGTTTTTATATAATTTTAAACAAAAAATTAATAATTTGCTAATTGATGAAATGATTCCTAAATTTTTACGTTAAATCAATAGAAATATTTGTCCAATTAACGAAACAGCAAATTAAACCTTGAAAAAAAGATATTCCCATTTCATTAAACCTTTACAAATAGTAATAGACTTATTTATATTAAATATTATAACGTACTTTGTATACGATAAAGAATATTTAAATATTTTCTTTTTATCATACATTTCGTTTTTTTGGTTAGTTACATCTTATTTTTTTGCTTTTTATGAAGTACACAGGCATACTGCAGTTCTGAGCCTTCTGAGGCTTTTAGTAAAACAATTTCTATTTTTTATTCTTGGATATTTTGCATATTTCGGTATTTTTAAAGAGGGTGTTATCGTTAATAATCAGTTTTTAATTTTAATACTTACAATTATTTCTATTTCCTTTGTTAAACTTTCCTGGTTATTTCTTTTAAAAAAGTATAGATCTTTTGGTAATAATTTTAGAACAACGATTGTTATTGGTTTTGATGATTCTTCAAAAAACATCATTAAACTTTTTAAAAGTAAATCTAATTTAGGGTATAAATATCTTGGTTTTTTTTCTGATAAAATTTACAAGGATAAAGAATATTTAGGGAATCTAGATGCTATTTTTGAATATGCTAAAAAACATGTAGTTGATGAAATTTATTGTTCACTATCTACTTTAAATCAAAAGCAAATAAAAAATATAAATAAGTTTGCACTTGATAAGGATATTATTTTAAAATTAATTCCTGACGGTAACGAGTTGTACAGTAAAAACCAAAGTATAGAATATTATGACGATTCTTTAATGGTTTTAAACGTAAATAAATTACCGTTTGATTTTACAGAAAATTTTTATTTAAAAAGATTTTTTGATATATTTTTTTCGATTTTTGTTTGCCTTTTTATTCTTTCATGGCTAATACCAATTCTTTGGATAATAGTAAAACTTGAGTCTGAAGGGCCTTTAGTTTTTAAACAAGGTAGAGAGGGTCTTAATGGTAAGGAATTTACTTGTTATAAGTTTAGATCCATGAGAATGAATAAACAATCAAATAAAATTCATGCTATAAAAAATGATGCAAGAGTAACAAAAGTGGGAGCTTTTTTGAGAAAAACAAGCATGGATGAGTTACCTCAGTTTTTAAATGTTTTACTGGGAGACATGAGTGTGGTTGGCCCTAGACCGCATTTAGAAACTTTATCTTTAGAATATCAAAAGGATGTAGATAATTATTTAAAAAGACACATTGTAAAGCCAGGTGTTACAGGTTTAGCACAGGTAGGTGGGTATCGAGGAGAAATAAAAAAGAGATCAGATATTAAGAATAGAGTTCGCTTAGATATCTTCTACATTGAAAATTGGTCTTTCTTCTTAGATATTAAAATTATCATGCAGACTGTTTTAAATGTATTTAAAGGAGAAGAAAAAGCATATTAATAATGATAACCGCTTCAATTGTTTTATTTAATAATGACTTCGAGATACTGAAAAAAACAGTTAATTCATTTTTAAATACCTCTATAAAAAAGAAACTTTATCTAATTGATAATTCTAATTCTAATAAATTAGAAGCGTTCTTTAAATCTCCAGAAATAGAATATCTATTTGTAGGAAGAAACATTGGTTTCGGAGCAGCTCATAACCTTGTTCTAAATAAAATAACTTCTAATTTTCATTTAATTTTAAACCCAGATGTTGTCTTTTCTCCGGAAGTAATTTCTTCTTTAATTACAGCGTTACATAAAAACCCTATTGCTGCTTTCGTGACTCCAAAAGTTCGGTATCCGAGTATAAAACCCCAATATATTTGCAGAAAACACCCAACTTTATTTGATTTACTAAACAGAAAATTAAAAATTTCAAAATTTAAATTTTTAAATAGAGAGTATAGGGATAGAGATTTACAAGAACCATTTTATCCCGATTTTATTCATGGTTGTTTTATGCTTTTTAAAACTACTGATTTAAAAAATTTAAAAGGTTTTGATGAGCGTTTTTTTTTATATATGGAAGACGCAGATATTTGCAGAAGAATTGATGAAATTGGAAAAAAGAAACTGTATTATCCTAAAGTAGAAATTATACATCACCATCAACAAGGTTCTTCAAAAAGCTTAAAGTTATTTATTATACATACTTCATCTGCAATTAAATACTTTTTAAAGTGGGGTTTTAATTAAAAAAAAGTAGACTGCACTTGATTAGGGGTTTCTTTTAAATGTATCTTATTCTAAAGCTGGAATCCAAAGAATTTAAAATATATTTGCAACAACAACATATCAACAAAAACACAACAACAACATAATGAATATTCTTATTTTAGGTTCTGGAGGTAG
>Ga0307488_10003593_pt1 | contig 12931 bp, 9 predicted proteins | sample SB02metaG_FD_202248 | JGI IMG/M metagenome (GOLD analysis project Ga0307488, IMG submission 202248) | Sea-ice brine microbial communities from Beaufort Sea near Barrow, Alaska, United States - SB 0.2 | ecosystem: Environmental > Aquatic > Marine > Coastal | place: USA: Alaska | collected 2017-05-06
TTGCAGCATAACCAATGCCAATGGGCAAATTGCGGATGAAGACGTGACTAATGTAACTATAGTCTGTGAGAATAATCCGCCCCCCCAGGGAAGTTATAGCGTCAGTGGAACAGTATCAGGACTTACTACTTCTCAAATTCTAATACAAAGTAACTTAGCTGACGAAATCACAATTGATGTGGATGGAAGTTTTGTTTTCCCAACAGATTTCCCAAATGGTTCAGATTACGAAGTAACTATTTTGCTTCAACCACAAACTCTGACATGCACCGCAACTAATGCTAATGGAAAAATTTCCAGTGCAGATGTTACGAATATCACCATTATGTGTGAGGAAACAAGCTACGATATAGTCTATGTTCGGTATCCAAATGAAACTGATGATGATCAGTTTATAAACATACCACAAGGAGAACGTGCTTATGATATAGCTGCTGGGGCGGACTTGATGTTGTTGAAAAATGACGGAAGTGAAGTAATATTAGTAGATTGCGACCAATGCAGCGTCATGGACCCATTTATATCATTTGATGGCAAAACTGTTTATTACTCTCTTATTGAGGAACCGACACGTGAATCGGCAAGCTGGATTTATAAAATCAATCTACAAGATGGTAATTACGAGCCTATTCGATTGACATTTGACGATGGTTTTGATTCTTCACTCTACGCTAATAATACGACTCCGGCTCACGATCAAGGAAGTGTCCGAGGTATCCGCGATATGGCGCCAGCCCCCCTTGCTGATGGACGAATAGTCTTTACTTCAAATCGGTCGGCATTAACGACGTTTCGTCCTAGTACAAATGCTATTGTAACAGGTAGTGTTCAACAGCTTTATGTAATGGATGATCACGATGGCAATGCAAATACGAAAATTTTGTCTAATTTACACTTACTTGAAACTGGCAATTTACACTTAGTACAGCATCCATTTCAACTGAAAGACGGACGGATACTATTTTCTACATGGCAAGATGCAGGCACTAAATTTAGTTATGCCATGACATCGTTATTTACAATCTACCCCGACGGTTCAAATTTAATGCAATTTACAGAACCTCATGACCACCATAAAAATGTAGACCATTTTGCGACTCAACTAGCCGAAGAAAGTATTATTTCCGGTTATTATTATCCTTCTTTTGATTATGGCTTTGGTATATTGATGAGATATCCCATTAGTTCAGAGGGCCCTGACTTTTTACGCAAAAATGTTGAACAGAGATATACATGGGGCGAACAATATAATATTAGCTACCGAGAGTTTGACCGAAAGGGAACCCAAAGTATTACCCCACATACTACAGCGGCTGACAGACCTGCTCCTAACCTATCTGGCAAGTATTCAATGCCCTCTGCAACTATTAGAAACGGCTTATTAGTTGCCTATTCATCTGGTTCGGTTAATCATTTTAACGCTGCCTGCAATAAAGCGGTGAACTTGTGTGAGCCATTGAGATCGGGTATATATTTAATAGAGGATGCACCTAATGCTATGGTGATGAGTCCAGCATCATTAATAACCATTAAAGATGATCCTAATTACAATGAAATTTGGCCACGAGCTGTTGCTAGCTTCTATGATATACACGGCCAAGAAAAGCCTGATATCATTCAGTATGAATCGCTTGATAATCGACTCGATGTAGGAGAAGCCGCGGGGTTAGTAGGATCCTCGTCAATGCTAAACAGAGAGCCTTTAAACGAAACTGTTCCTGATCCTTTTAAACCCAGTACTAGTCGAGAAAGTAATGATGGAAACTGGCGTATTGAAGGAGCCGAAGCAGGCGTCATCACCGACGCAGACATTTACGGGGTGAGAATTATCGTATCTCCACCAAAGCCCTTCACAAAGCCAATAAAAAAATATGGCAATCGTGCCGATTGGGACTCTGTAACACAGTTTTTAGACGACAAGAGACTTGAGGACGTTGTTGCTCGTTATGGCTCTTCACACGGCGAACGATGGGAAATACTTGGTGAGTTTCCGTTGACACACACTGAAATTACAGACAACCAGGGTAATCCTGATACTTCATGGGTAGCAAAAGTACCTGCTGACACGCCTTTTTTTATTCAAACAATAGATGCTAATGGCATGACTGTTATTAGTGAGTTGACATGGCGAGGTGTGAAGTCAGGGGAGAAAAGAACAGATTGTGGTGGTTGCCATGCACACTCCGTTGAACCTTTAGATTTTGATACTACGCAAGCAGGGTTAGGAACGCCTATTTCTAATATTGCGAATTTAGACCTTTCCGACCCTATTATTCAAGAAGGTTTGTGGGATTTGACGCAGGGTGAAATTCCATTGTTTTCGGATGGAGGTATTGATAAGCAGGCTGGCTACTCTTATGGAATTGAGTTTACTCGTGATGTGTTACCAATAATTAATTCTAGCTGTGTTTCCTGTCATACTGCTAATGGAACTGGTAATACATTGATATTAGATGGAAGTGATAATTTGAGTGATGCTTTCACTGCATTAACTAATGATAGTGAGAATATATATAATGCACCGCAGGTTAGTAAATACTTACGTGTACCGCAAGCCCGCCAGAGTCTATTGACTTGGATTGTTTGGGGAGAAAGGCTCGATGGTCGAACAAATAGTGACCGAGACAATGATGTGGACTATCCATCAAATCATCCAGCAGTGTCTCTAACCGATTTAGAAAAGAGAACATTTGCTCGCTGGGTTGATTTAGGTGCGCCAATAGACTTCCCTGAGTTGAGCGGGTCTGATTTAGATGGTTTCAGATATACGAATGATTACCAATTGCCTGTAATTAATATAGAGCAACCAAAACGAGGCAAAAATAGTGGACTAAATGCAATTATTGGTTTTGCCGATGCTAAATCAGGGCTTAATTGGAATAGTCTAGCGATTTCATATTATTCCACCGACGAATCGGAAAATGAGCATAATATCACTACATTTAATCGCTCAGACCGTAATATAGTCACTTTTAATTTGCCAACTTTAGTAGAGAATTTAAATTATATTTTAAAAGTCGAAATTCTAGATATTGCGGGCAATAGAAATATTCAAACTACCAAATTTAATTTGAGTAGCGAATAAGTGAAAACTTTTGCGGGTGGCTGCTTCGCCAATCCTAAACATAATTGGAGTAGAAAAAGCTCATGAATGTTTACAAGGACTAGGTAAATAACAACTGATAAATCAATTTTTTATTAATAATAAAAAATTGATGATATGGATATTATCAGCGAGACGCAGGTACAGTTAATATTAACATTCTTATGTACAAGTTTAATTGTTGAGATCAAAAATTAAGCATAAGATAAATCTCAATTTAGTTTTTATATTAAAGGAAATTTTATGGACTTTAGTATTGATGCTTTAGCTTTAATAATACATGTTGGGCTAATCATATTAATAATTCTACATTACAAAAATGAAGAGAAGTAATTAAGGCGATAAACACACATGATTACCGATCTATTTATGTCTATTATTATGGCTTTTTTCATAATATATGGTTTTTCTAAGCCTCATATAGCTCTATGCTCAGCAGTATGGGTGAACATAGTCCAACCTCAATCCACTTCGTTTAGTTTTCTGCAAGGTCAGCAACTATCACTTTTTTTCACCCTGTTTTTTTTCTTTGTGTTTATTGTGAACATAAAAAAAAGCAGAGCCCCAAGCAGTTTTATATATCACTTTTTAATGATCGGATTCATGATTTGGATAACAGTATCTACGTTCAACGCTCAATTTCAATCAGTAGCGTGGATAAAATATGATATTACTATTAAGACCCTGATCTTCGCATACTTTATTCCTTTTGCGCTAACCAACAAACGACAAGTTGAAAGTTTTATTTGGGTTTGTGCTGCAGCCTTTCTATATTTTATATTTGTTGGAGGTTTCAAGTCACTTCTCGGAGGTGGGGGCTATGGTGTCGCTTTGATAGGTATAGGGGGGTTCTTATACTCTGAGGGAAGTACTCTCTCAACTCTCTCGATTTGCATGATCCCTATAATATTATATCTCCGTTCGTATACTAATCTAACTGATAAACATCCAATACTTAAGCACTTTTTATTGTTCATGATTTTACTCTGCTTAGCTATATTAGTTGGCACTCAAGCCCGAACTGGACTGGTCGCCTTAGCAGTATTTGTGGTCATTAATTTTTTTCAAACAAACAAGAAGTTTAAATATATTCTTGCGAGTATGGTGTTTCTATTATCATTTTTAATGATTGCTACGGATGAATGGTATGAAAGAATGAATACTATGAACGAAGTTACAAGTAGCGAAACTTCAGCAATAGGCAGGCTTGTAGTTTGGCGATGGACCTTTGACTACGTCCAAAATAGACCATTTTTTGGTGGTGGCTTTTACTCACATAATGCAAATGCAGGGATCTTACATCTTTATCAAAAAGGCAACGAACAGGCCATAGTGCAAAAAGGTGGAAAAGCATATCACAATATATTTTTTGAAGTTTTAGGCGAGACTGGCTATGGCGGCCTTTTCTTTTTTTGTTCTATCATTTTACACTTTTTACTGTTGGTGCGCTCTAAGGCTATAGATGCTGGCGAAGTATCTTTGTATATTGAAGAGAAAAAGGCTCTTAGAGCATCATTTATTGTTTATTGCTGTGGGGGACTTTTCATTGGGATCGCATTTTTCCCTTGGATGTATTACTTGTATTGTTGTGTGATCGCAATAGCTCAAATTGAGAAAAGTAATACAAGGTTAGAAGAAATTGGTTAATACTCAAACTGATTATATGAGGCTTATTAAAAAATTATGACTTATCTGACCTCTCTCAGAGGTATAGCAGCTTTCCTTGTGCTTCTATATCATCTAAAAATATTTCTTCATCAACATGAATTAACTAATAATTTTAGTTTCTTATATAACAAAGCATATCTCGCTGTAGACTTTTTTTTTATATTAAGTGGGTTTATATTATCGCTGTCATATTATGAAAAATTCTCAAAAGCTATTACTTCGAAAAATATATCTCAATTTATAATTAAGCGTATCGCTAGAATTTGGCCTTTACACATTTTTATTTTATGTTGCTTTATTTCAATTCCTTCAGTTCTCTATTTAACGGAGAGATCAATTGACAACTCACAATTTAGTGCCATGTCATTCCTTACAAAAACGTTTTTAGTAGATCTATGGTTTGTTGGTCATGACTACTGGAAGTCTTGGAACACCCCATCATGGACAATAAGTGGAGAGTTTCTTGCGTATTTACTTTTCCCATTCATGGCGCGAGGCTTTAGTAATAGCTTTAAAACTATATTACTTATTTATATTCTTTTACTCAGCGCAATAGCCTTGGCGTATGAGTTTTTTGGTTTTGTTTCATTGGGAGAAGGAATTACCTCTTTGGGCCTATTAAGATGTATATTCAGTTTCGCGATAGGTATTTGTATCTTTTGTGTTTATGAACATATCAAAGCGAAAGTTACAAATAAAACAGGCATCTTTATTGCGGTTTTTGGTTTTACTTCCTTTGTCTTTTTGGCTTATAATTTTACTTCGAATCACTTCTTCGTTCCTCTATTATTTTCAATGACTATTCTGGGGTTAGTTTTAAGCAAGAGCTTGTTTCACGATTGGTTATCAACCCCAAAGTTAGTATATTTCGGCGAAATTTCATACTCTCTCTATTTAAATCATGTTTTTGTAATCACTTGGTACATAATGCTATTTTTGCCCGATGCAGGATATGCAAGTCTTTTTGATATTTCGGCGATTATACTAATTTCTGTTTTAAGTGCTCATTTCACATATCAATGGGTAGAAAAGCCAATGAGAAAAAAACTGAATAATAAATTCATTTAGAAAAATTGAAGCTATGTGATTAGTTGTGAATAATAAATGTTAATAAGCTATTAGTTTAAGCTGCTTTTTACTTGTATTTAGAGGAATAAAATTGAAAAATATTGCAATCGACGCACGGTTTGTGCAAAGAAAACAGAGGGGGATGCCTCTATATGTTTATACAATCTGTCAATTACTCCCGATATTAATGCCCGAAAACAAATTTCATTTATTAATCAATACAGAGTTTGAACATAACGAGAGCCCCGAGCTTTACTTTGAACGAATCCAAAAATTAAAAACTATTAGCAATGTGAGGATTGTAGATATACTTACAGACGACGAAATTAGCTGGGAAACAAAAAAATTACCAAAGTGGCTAAGTAATAATAAGCCCGATTTATTACACATGCCCACTAATCGAATTTGCCTTAATACTTTGATACCACAAGTGGCTACATTCCACGACTGCATGGAATGGAAGTTTATCAAAAAAATACACGCGATTCCAAACAACGCAAATTTCAGACTGAAGCTATACGTGCTCAAAAAAAGATTTTATGTATGGCTTATATATAAATGGGGACTTCGCAAAGCTAAGCATGTCACCACGATTTCAAATTTCGCTCAAAAGTCTTTATTTGAAGAGTTTAGCTTTCTTCGAAGAAAATCATCGTTTGTTTATCATGGCATTCCAAATAACTACAAAGTCGATCCTGAGTTTTCAAGTTTTGAAAATCGATATGGAGTACTAATGCTCGGTGGCGATAGCTATCAGAAAAACCCTGAAAATGCGATTAAAGCTTGGAGCCTACTGCCTGAGACGGTGCGTAAATCTAATCCACTAATCATAGCAGGCTTTACCGGTAATGAAACATCACCTATATCAAAGACAATCAAAGAATTAGGTTTAACGGAACATATTGTTATAAAAAATTGGGTGGCAGAAGATGAATTAGTCAAGTTGTTTCAAAGGAGTAAATTACTGATGTTCGTATCCAGAGAAGAAGGTTTTGGCTTTCCACTAACACAAGCGTTAGCATGCGGCACGCCAGTTGTAACTTCAACTGCTGAGGTACTGCTAGAAATTGGACAAAATGCTTGTAACGCAGCTCCAGCAGAAGATCCTATTGCTATATCTGAAGTCTTACTGTCATTACTGAATAGCAATGAAAACTGGCGTAATAAACATGAAATCAGCATAAAAAGAAGCCGAGCCTTTGACTGGAAAATTACAACCCAACATATTAAAAATATATATGAGCAGCAATTATCATGAAAACTCCGTTTATTTCAGTTTTAATGGGCGCCTACAACGCGCAACAACATATACAACAAGCTATCTTAAGTATACTGGCACAAAGCTACGAACATTTTGAGCTAATTATTATTAACGACGGAAGCTCTGATGACACACTGGCAATAATTAAAAATATCAAAGATAAAAGAATCATTATTGTTGATCAGAAAAATATTGGACTAACTAAAAGTTTAAATAAAGCATTAACAATAGCAAAAGGTGAGTTAATAGCTAGGCAGGATGCGGACGATATTTCTTTATCTACCCGGTTTGAAGAGCAAGTAAAAGCTTTTAATCAGGATCCTGATTTAAGTTTACTAGGTAGCTCAATGTATATATCAAATCCAAAAGGCGTTTTTAATGAAATATTTCATTACCCTTGCACAGATGAGGAATTGAAAGAGGCTATATTTCATTTTAACCCTTTTATACACGGTGCAATGATGATCAAGAAGTTAGTTATGATTAGTGAGGGCGGCTATAACGAAAATTTTCAATATGTTCAAGATTATGAATTTTGGAGCCGACTCGTCCCTAAATATAAATGCCAGAACTTATCCACACCCTTTTATGCAAGGTTAAGGGAAGACGACTGCAGTGAAAACCAAATCGACAAATCAGGTTTCGTGGAAGAAATACAAGCCACGCTAAAGAAGAAACATACTGATTTCCCAGTCGATATAAATATATCGATAAAAGCACAAAGTATTTATCCAATATTGGGTTGGCCGATTCGCCATTGTTCGCAGCTTGCTAAAACTTTCGCGAACATGGCGATAGTGGCGGCAAGACTATCCCTAGATACTAATGACTATAGGAAAAAGGCAAACACCTATTTCCCTTGGAAAAAATACTAAATTAGGAGCAATGTGTGAATTCCTCAATAAATTTTAATACTCTTCGTACTGATATGATTAGATATTTGGCATCTGTAAAAACGACAGATGCGTTTCCATATTCTTTACAAAAAGGCTCTCCTGGTTCATTTTATGGGAGCTGTTTTGCAGTTCTAACTGCTGAACTGTTAAATTACGATTTACCTGGAGCTGCGCAGATCAAGAAAGAGATCTATGCAAGACTAGATAACACGACAGGTTTAGTTGAAAACGAAGAATTAGATTCTCAAATATTTACAGAGAATAGACAGCATAGTGCTCAGTATCTATTGCTGCAGACTAGCTATTTTGCGCGCAGTGCTCTTTACGCATTGAATGAGAAAGACTTACCTCCAGTAAAACTTGCACTTGATTTAGCAGAGAATAGTCAGATATTTGATTGGCTAGATAGTCTGAATTGGAACAACCCGTGGCTTGTCAGTAATTTAGATATGTTTTTAGGTATCTTTTTACTAGAGTGGCAAAAAGAAGAGAACTGCCCCCCTTCTATTGAAGTGGGCATTAGTGAATATTTCAGATGGCATGAGGAAAAACAATCAAACATAGATGGTTTTTGGGGAGCAAACACAGACCCCCTAGAACGGATGGCCGGCGGTTACCACATTTTTGTAATATATGATGCTATAAATAGAAAAATACCGTATTTGGATGAGGCGGTTGTTGCCACACGTAAATTGAAATGGGCTGATAATTTATATGTGTACGGGGGGGGCGGTGGCGCTTGCGAAGACATGGATGCAATTGATATTTTGGTAAGAGGTGCCGAAGCTAGTTCAACGAATAGAGAGGCTACGAAAGCAGAACTTTTTATAGTCGCTGAACGGCTTGCATTTGGTGTAAATAAAGATGGGGGCTATAGCTGGAGAGTTAATTTACCTCCATCTTGGTTTATTCACCTTACCAAACAAAAGAGTTGGAATGAACTTGTCGGTTCATTAAAAGCCCTTGCATTCAAATTAAAAAACAGAAGCCATTATAAGAGTATTAATTTATATAGTAGCTGCGATGTGTATCCTTTTAAGTTAAATATATCTGATACCTGGTCAACATGGTTCAGAGCCTCTTCCTTGGCTATGATTGCACAGACATCGCCTGAGATGTTTGAAAATAAATGCAACTGGTTCCTGCACCAACGTCCAGGTCTTGGATTAGATCCGAAAGTAAATACAAAAAACAACAAACTGGATGAGTAAGTTTATTAAAATAACGGAAGCCACCTTCGAGTATTGCATCACATTATCTCATTACCAACTTTTCAGTAAGTACGTTTCTAGTTCCGACTAAATCACTGATTGTTACCTTTGGTATATAATCAGCACCAACCTCTAAGCTAACCGCTGATAAAGGTATGTGTGTCACATCAAGCTGGTCTACTTCGATGCATTGAATGAAGTTAACAGTCATAACAAATCATTCAACCTCCTTAAGGTTGAGTGTTTAATAGTTTAATAGTTTAATAAGATCTTATTACTAGCAGTGTTTGTCAACCTAGTTGCTATCTTCGCGAAGCTTACGTTTAGATGAAAATAATTTTTTTATTAAAGAATAGATAAATATCCCCTCTCTAGTTCTTCGATAAAAACCGAAAAACATAATAATTAATAATACAAAATAACCGAAGCAAAATAACAAAATACTTACTGCCGTTGAGATTGGCAACGAACTTAGCGCAGCCTGTAAGATTCCTAATAACCACAAGTAAAACAAACTAAAAGTTGCTAAACCAAACATCATGGGAAAAATTTTCAATAAAAACTGAACCAAATTTGCTTTAAGATATAAAAACGAAGTTACTACTAAAAATACTCCAACAGCTAGTAGCTCAATCAACACTCGTTCTTTGACTAATCGGATAACTGACTCTTCTAAGTTAATGACAACAGATATGACAACAAGTAGAGTAGCAAAAAACTCATAAATAAAGACAAAGTTAGTTTTTCTGTCTATTATCAAAGCCCGTTTGCAATGATTTGCTATAACGAAAGAGGTTACTAAAAGCCCCATAAACCCCAAAATTTGATGGTAATCAATCCAGTTCATTCCTAAAAGAAGACTTACCATAAACTCACTATGAGCTAGCATTAAAAGCGAGATGGGAAATGCAACTAGTACTAAAGCAATAAAAGACACGGTATATTTGAATAATCTTTCGTCCACTTTTGAATTGTTTTTTGACATTTCAACTAACAGCGGTTCAGCAAGCGGCACCATAATACTTAGCGAGGGTATTACAGCAATATATTTCATTACGTGAAAATTGCCGAATTCAGTATTCGAATAGGACTTACTAATAAAGAAGGTATCGATGTTGGATTTTAGGTAGCCAAACAATTCTTGTCCAATCATAAATGAACTAAAACGATACTGCTTGTTGATGTGGATGAGAGTCAGTTTTGGTCTGTAGCTACAAAATGCATAGCTTAGTATAAATATAGAACCTGTAGTAATGAGTTGACCAATAATAAGAGCCCAATAACTTTTTGTGCTTAACGCAATTGCAATAGTTGTTATCACACCCACAACTTTACCAGTAACTTGAATTGAAACCACTAATGAATATCTTTGCTGGCGTTTCAAACGCCATAATCCAGGATTGGATAAACCGGTTAACAATGGCATTATGCCCAGTGAAAGCAAAATAGGAGTTAATGAGGGGTTTTCATAAAGTAAACTGACTGGATACGCTAGGCTAAACGCCACTAACGACGCCATTGACTTTACTATTATATCTAAGGTCCACGCAGAGTCTAATATCCGTCGATTAATAGAATTTTGTGACAATATGTATTGTTCACTACCTGTGATTGTAAATACTTCTATAAACATAATAACTAAAGTCGCTATGGCGACTAAAGCGAAGTCATCAGGCAATAAAACTCTTGCTAAAACCAGAGTACTAATAAGTCCAATCAACTTCTGAGCAAGCCCATTTCCTACCAACATAACTGCACTTTTTAACGCTTTGTGCGAACTAACCATTACTAAAATCTTCACCCATCATTAAAATAGTCACTTTGAGTAATTGAGTATTTAATTACTATCATTATTTTTCAAACCGGTTCTATAAAAGCCAAATCTTTCCTTCAAAATCATCTTGAACTTGAATTTTTTAGTTTGATATTGTATCTGCAATTCTCCGATTATTTTCTGGTGCATCCTATAATACTTTTGTTCTAACCAAGATATATTTATATCAGGGCCAATTAGTTCGTATGATTCAGAAACTAATTCTTCTTTTGCAATTGATTCAATTATTTGCATTTGTCTGCCGGACAATTCGCTCTTCCATTTATGCATAATATTAATGTCAAGGTGTTTACTGGTATTTTGATTTTGCTTATTAGTGGCGAAATTAGCTTTGCTTGTATGGAAGGCTAGCATTTCCGGCGAGTAATCAATATTCAGAAAATTACAGATCTCCTCCAAAGTTTGCTGAGAATTATCAATAAGACTTTCATAATTTACTTTAATGCAGTTGTTTAAATGGTTACTTATATACTCATTTTGAATTTTAATTTCTTTCCTCCACCTTTCTGCACCTGTAAAAGGGTTAGTGCCGAGTCCCCATTTATTTCTCATATATGAGTTGACCACACCCCTGCCATCACGCACTACTATTATAACTTTGGATTCTGGGAACGCTTGCGACAGAGTATCCAGATGGTAAGTAAGTTCGGGGTCTTTAATTCCCCAACAGGCCTTATTATCTTGAGAAAGTATCTTTTCTAAGGTTTTGCCTTGTATATTAAATATTTGATCTCTAATTTTTGAATTTATATCCGAAGGTTTAACATTTTTGGTGAAGACCTCATCGACCCTAAATTCATTTTGCACAAAAAGACTTGGATGTGAATTTAATATTCTAGCTAGTAATGTTGTCCCTGAACGCTGAGTACCTAATAAGATTATCGGCGAAGTATTCATATTGAGTCCTACCAAGGGTTATAATTGCATAAGCGTACTTTGAATTAACGGGTTAATAAAGTAAAGAAGTTACGTTATTTTTACCACTGGTCTATAGTATTTATAATTAGACGAACACCCTTAAAGGCAGTAAATTATTCAGATAAACATAACGTATATCAAAATACCAAAGACAAAACTCGGACTGAACTGATTGCATACTATTCGGAGGACTGTTTTTGGTTGTACCGATATAAAGGTCGATGTTGATATTTTGACTCTTTATATTCAAAAAAAATTATAATTTTTATAAGTAATAGTCCACAGCGGCTTGAGAATTGTCTAGGTGAGAGTAGCGACTCACAATACATATTAAGTATAATCAACCTTGCGATCTATAAAACAACCAACGTCGCACAATTGAAAGTAGATTCATAAAGTTATGTTGGCTCTCAATATGCCCGCATTAATAGGGTTAATCCGTAGTTGGGATCAGCTGTTATGGCAAACGCTGTTGCTTTTGAGCAATTAAGGCATTAGCCTTCATATTGCTTTTTAAACCACGATATCCTTCCAAGCTGCTTTTTCAATAGAACTAAAATCCATATTTTATACTCGTTAATCGAAACTGATATTTTACTAAATAGAAAATAGAAAATAATAACTGAAAGACCATAAGCCACGACAAAAACAACTAATCGCAAAAACAAATCTAAGTATATATTATCAAAAATCGCAGGAATTCGAATAGTCTGCACGGCTAATATTGTAGAGGCTATTACAGGTAGTAGTAAAACAATATATTTTTTTAAAGAAAACTGCAAAATTTGCCACGAAATCAATATTAATATTAATATAGAAAATGCTGCGAAACAAACCCGAATTAGAGTAAAATCATGTATATCGCCTTGAAAGAAAAAGCTTAAAATTAAAAGAATACATAAAAACGTAGCCAAATCATAATAAAATATAAATTTGACCTTTTCTTTACTAATTAAAGCTTGTTGAAAAACA
>Ga0307488_10003594_pt1 | contig 12931 bp, 28 predicted proteins | sample SB02metaG_FD_202248 | JGI IMG/M metagenome (GOLD analysis project Ga0307488, IMG submission 202248) | Sea-ice brine microbial communities from Beaufort Sea near Barrow, Alaska, United States - SB 0.2 | ecosystem: Environmental > Aquatic > Marine > Coastal | place: USA: Alaska | collected...
CTACAACCGCATTTGACAATGGCGTTGCGTACGTGGAAACACCTGTCGTTCCGATTATCGTGGGACAACCTCAGAACACACAGCAGTCGTGGTGCCTACAACGAGACTACATCAACATCTGGCACCGTATTCAATCACGATCACATCGCACACACAGACCGAACCTCGTCGGAAGTCCGGTAGACAGCCGACGCTGCCACCATCGGAGCCCCCCAGGAGCGCTCGGTACTTGTAATACCTGATACGTACCTGCGAGCCCGGTGGTGGCGTGCGAAAGCCGAGTCCGTGTCTCGCCACGTCGGAATGTTGCCTCTTGTATAGCATGATACTGGCCAGAGGTTTTGCATTACAAAGTTCAGTCTACATCGTATTAGTAGAGGTACATTAAGAAAGAGTGAATGAAAGAATATTCCTGTGATGCGAAATAGCTCGATATCAAGGAAAGGATGAATGCAACAAATAATGTTGCCCCTAGCATCTTGTGTGTCAGAGGAGGCAAGTGTTGCGCATTTATCGAAGGCGGAAACTGTTACGAATCTGGTAAAACGCCACCGCAGAAAAAAACAAAAGGTGACTGCACTGTGGCTAGCTAACTTGATGTTCGTTAGCCTCATATACCATGCGTGGTGATTTCTCTCTAACCTCACTGGTCGTCGCCGGTGTCGTACGCCGCCCGCAGAGCGGTGTACCGTCCGCCCTCCATAGCCATCATGCAGGGAACACAATTCGAGGCGTACCAGTACATACTTCAAAGCCGTGCAGCACCGCGCAGCGTGTGCCGGAACACAATTCACGGTAGTACAAAGCATAAAGTGTGCCGGTACATAATTTCGAGGAGTAGGGAGACGATACTCGGAAATTGTCAGATGACAGTGAGCAACGCGCAGGTCATTATACGGGGGCCAAGGCGCAAGCCTGGTGCCTCCTCATACGCGGTGACACGTCTCTCTCGGGGCAACAGTCGCTTTTGGGCGACAGTCGGATGACGCTGGTCAACCGTCAGATGGTACTGGGCAACAGTGAGATGATACTGGACCTCGCCATGAGCTGATCGTGAGTGCCCTGCTCCACCACTGTGGCACCCGCGCCGTCCTTGTTCTCCGCGCAGGGACCAGCATACACAATCCGCCGCGTCATCGATACACGTTTTGAGTGCAATCCTCGTTTCATGACTCACAGAGCATACTATGTCATGGCGGGCAACATCAGCCAGGCCAAATCTCCGGAATGTCACACAATGCTGTTTCACTCAAGAGACGAGGGGTCGAAATGCGTGTCGATGACGTGGCGGGCAAGATCTAGTGGGCCCGACCTCCAGGATGCAGATGCGATCAGCGTTGCGAATGGTGCTCAAGCGGTGTGCGATGACGATAGTGGTGCGCTGTGCGCTGCTGTCCGCCATCATATAGCTGCGCAATTTGAAACAGAAAAGAAAGTTTAACGCCCTTCATCGTATGTCAGGATCAAGCGCTGAAACCAGGCGCCGTCAAGCTGGGGTTAACCAGGAGACAGCTGCACCGCCTTACCATCAGTGCGTCAAGCGCCGCCTGCACCAGGCGCTCGCTCTCGTTGTCGAGCGCGGACGTGGCCTCATCCAGCAACAGGATGCGCGGCCGACCGATGATGGCGCGCGCGATGGCGATGCGCTGCTTCTGCCCGCCGCTCACCAGGCTGCCGCCCACCAGGGCCTTACACTCGTCCACTATTCAGCTCAACGTAAGCATTTTATGTGGATTCGCTGTAGGGGACAGCGATATCAATGGCTCAGGGTGAGCTCGGAAGTGAACGGGTAAAAGCCCCTGCCGCCCGCGCCCACCTCGGAGTCGTACCCGCGCTCCATCTTGCTCACGAAGTCGTGCGCGTTGGCAATCCTGGCCGCGTCCACCACCTCGTCCCGAGTCGCGGGCGCACCTCCCTTGCCCGCCGAGGCGTAGGGCGGGGTGATGACTCAGGCTCGCCAGGTCATAGGATGGCATTTTGCTCAGGCTCAAGAACAGACGGTCTTTTCTGAGGCGAATGACTGGGCGATCGACAGGCAACATATCCTATGGCCAAGTAATACTGCTCGCCACGTCATCGATTATCATTCGACTCAACACTCTACTCAAGAAAAGAGGGTCAGGTCAGCACATGGGGTGGATGACAATGATGTGGCTGGCAGTAAGGATTTCGTGGCCCTGCCGCGATGTTGTCGTGCACGCTGCCGCTAAAAAGCGTGGGCTCCTGCTCCACGATACCGATCTGCTTCCGCAGCCACATCACGTCCAAGTCCCGCAGGTCCACGCCGTCTAGCATCACCGCTCCCGCCTCCGGGAAGTGCCAGGTAGACATTTATCACCACGTCATCAGACCCATTTTGAGATTGCTCGCCACATTATGGGATACCATTTGACAAGAGGAAGAAGGGTTACGGATAGGTCGGATGACGTGGCGAGCTGCACCTACTGGACCCTGGAGCGAGGAGGTGCTGGGACTGTGGCGGGGCGCTCAAGTGGGCTAAAACCCGAAACTCTACACCCTAAACCTTAAACCCTCAACCCGAAACCCTACAAGGGCGTTGGATGACGTGGCGAGCAATGTCTGCCAGGACCTACCTCCGGGTCCTTGCCATCCACCAGCACCGCCTGCAGCGCGGCGGCCGTCTCGTCGGGCGCCGCAGCCCGTTTTACGATGGGGTCGTAGAAGCGCTCGATGAGCTGCACCGTGGTGGACTTTCCGCTGCCGCTCTGGCATCAGGGTCATTGAAACCAAGCACTCGAACCGAGGTTCAGGCATGGATTTCGACACGTCTTCAGGGACGAAAGTCAAGCAGAAACGCGCAGAACGGAGCAGGAGAGCCAACAACGTCGGTCGAGTGCTCGTTCTCAATACCCCTCCGCTTATGCAGAGGCGCGGATGAGGAGGAGGAAATTCAACGTCGGTCGATTGCTTGTTTTCAACAACCACCCATGCCTGGCCAATGAGCGCCACAGTCTCGCCAGGCGCCACCACCAGGTCGAGCCCTCCCAGGATGGCCGCCTCACGCTGCGGGTAGGCAAACTTGACGCCCCGGACAGCAGGGTCATGAAGAACGCACACCCGGACTCGACCAACATCGGAAACTGTCTTACCTTGAGGGTGACCGCTCATACAGACACACACATTCGGGTTCGGATTTGTCCGTCTGGTATTTCAAGTCTGACGATTAAGTCCCTACAGTAGACCCCCCATGTGGACATCCAGAGGGAGTTCAAATTCAGTCTGTCGATTCGTCGGGCGAGTGCTCATTCTCAATGACCCCCCTTACCGGAACTCTAGGCGGCCAGCGAAGATATCCTCAGGGACGATGCCTCCGAGGCCCGTTTCCACCGCCTCCGACACGGTGGTCGGAATCGCGCGAACCTCCATCCCCTTTTCGATGCTACCCGGGGCCCCGTCGACGAAGGGCTTGGTGTCGATACCAGGGTGTAGGGGCGAAAGTTGAAATTGAAAGCAAAATTTGAAGCAGTGCATCACATTAAAGTTTCGAGCCTCGACACCAAAGCGCGGTCGGTCAACCCGGGGTCAACCGCGGGGTCAACATGGGGTGAACTTGGGGTCAACACCAGGGTCAAAGCTGGGGTCGAGCTGGGGTCAAGCTAGAGTCAAGCTGGGGTCAAGCTGGGGTCAACCTGGGTTTAAGCTGGGGTCGAGCTGCACTGCCCTACTGGGGACGCGATCGATGAGGGAGAAGATCCTGGCGGAAGCGGACTTGGCCAGCTGGGAGTCGCCGGCGAAGGCCGCCGCCTGCCCCGCGCCCGCTGCGCAGAACCCTAGCGCCCAGAGCGCCTTCATGAAGTCCTGGAAGTTCAGTTCGCCGCGCGTTAGGGCCAGGCAGATATATTGTTCGTCAAGTCACGATGAGGAGGAAATGAAGGATGAGGAGGCGGAGAAAGTGGAGGAGGGGGAGGAGGAGGAGGAGGAGGAGGTGGAAGAGGAGGAGGGGGAGGAGGAGGAGGAGGAGGAGGAAAAAGAGGAGGCGGAGGAGGAGGGCATTGTGAACCTGCGTTTCTCGTCTTGAACGGCATCTAATGACGCGGCGAGCAGGATCTGCTAGGCCCTACCCCGCGTGATGAGCTCGCCGCCCCACCAGAAGGCGAAGGCGTAGAACAGCATGGTCATGCCCTGCGCCATCCCGAACGACCCCGCCGAGTACCAAGGTCATCCACAAGGACTCCACCGACGTCTAATGGACAGGGAAACGCAGCAGTCGGGCAGCTGAATGTAAGACGCGCTCTGATATTGGTTAGAATGCTTGTTGTTGAAACACCTCCTGCCTCGGCGAGCGACTTGGAACGCGCCTCGGCGGACGGCACCCGCAGAAGCGCGTCGTACGCGTCGATCATGCGGCTCTCCAACCCGAACGCCTTGACCTCACGGATCATGGTGGCGGTCTCCGCCACGTGCGCTGCGCTCTTACCCATCGAGCCGCTCACTAGGGCCGCACGATCGTGCCCATCTCAACCTTAACTTGAGTGATTTACGGGCTTAATTTGATCTGTTTTGTCCCTCATACTACTCAAGCTATGCATCGAAGGTGCTCATGTTAAGCGGCAACCCTCTCTATCTTCTCCTCGGTGGCTTAACCTGCGTTGTTTTGTGCTACAACCCACTCAGGTCATCCTTGTAATGTGCTCAAGTAAGCCGCATAGGGACCGATTGCGAGGCCCTGCCGCTAACCAACGCCTCGCCCGCGGAGAGGTTCTGCATGTTGATCATCTCGCCGATGGACAGGATGGGCACCGCGGTGTAGTGACGCAAGTTGAAAGTGAAAGCAAACGTCCAAAGCATTACATGAAGTATAGTTTCAAGCGATGAGCTGCAGGTGCTTTCAACATGGGTTTCATCGGTTCGAGCAGCACCGCCTTACCGCGGCCAGCAGCACCAGGCCGTACTTCCAGCTGGCCATCATCGCCACGGAGAGGCCGAAGGTGAGGGAGCCGATGAACTGAATAGCGGAGCCGAAAGACTGCCCGGTGGCGCTGCGCACCGCGGATGTGTCGGTGCGCAGGTTGGCGGTTAGCGCGCCCACGGAGTTCTCCGGGTCATCAAAGAAGCCCACGTCCTGAGAGGAGGGTTACTGCGAAGGACTCAAATCGAGATCAGAGCACGACTTTCGGGGGCCAACGCAAGAGCCTGGTGCCTCCTCATACAATCGGAGCACGGCGTATAGGGGTCAGGGCGGAAACCTGGTGCCCTCATTATATACGCGGAAGCATCTCTTGCTCGAGCATGACTTTGCCTTGAGGTTGAACGCTCATACCGACGCACTGAATCATCGTCAATCGAACGCTTCATCTTTCAAGTACGTCCTGCCTGGCGGAGGATGGCACGGAAGAGGTGGACCCGCAGGCGTGTCGTGAGCCGCTCCCCGATGATGCCAAAGACACCACCCTGGGTGCCGGTGATGATCCAGCCCACCACGGCGATGCCAACGAAGATGAGCCCCAGGTACATCGAGGTCTTCTCCAGGTAGGGCCTCACATATATTGAGCGATATGTCTAGATTGAGTCATGTCGAAATGAAGCAATACATTCTTCATCGTGTTTTGAACCCATAATTTCATAAAGTTGATTGGCATCTGACGACGTGGTGAGCGATGTCTGTGCCGGGCCCAACCTCGACGTACGCCATGTCTGCCGAGTAGAACAGTGTCAGCATCTCGGCGAACACGAAGGCCACTGAGGGGAACACACACCTGGAACCGTTGAAAGTAGTCTTAGTCAAGGGGAAGCATCCATACAGGAGCAACTCGATATCACCGTTTTGTTGATGAAAGGAATGGCGAATACAAAGTATGATTCAGGGAGGCTGAGCACCGAATGCGAACCAGCAATGCACAACTGCACCAGGTGGGAGATTGGAAACACGAATAAACAAGCGATTTCACGTACCCGTTGATGAGAGCGACGGCACCGCCGAAGGCCAGCATGGGGTACTCGGGCTGGCTGTAGGCCCAGAGAGCAGGGTCATTGATAACAATCGATCCAACCAAGATCGGAGCATGCCTTATCTGCAGACGTCACGGCGAATGCTCATATAGACGCGCGGAGGAGGAGGAGGAGTGTCAACATCGGTCAAATAAGTCATGTGCTTCTCTCCGATAATATCCCTGCCAGATGCGGGACCCCTTCACCTTGGGCAGCTCCCCCTTAACTTCCTTCACCTCCTTTGTCTTCTGCTCGTCTCCCTCGTTGGAGCCCTCACTGGCGCTGGCTTTGGAAGCCTTCTTGGCCGTGGCCATGTCGTTGATGCCGAGCAGGATGGTCATTGAGGGCAAGCGCCGGCACCGAGATCAGAGCATGACTTACCTGCAGGGTGAATATTAGAGGAGAGACACTGCCGCGTGTGTAAGCAGGCGCCAGGCTCTCGCCGTGGCTCCGGCTGTGGGCAACCTCATATGGAGGAGCGGGGTGAGATCCAACGTCGGACGAGAGCTCGTTATCAGTAAACCTCCTACCGAGACCGGCGACGGCAGCGGCGCGTTCCATGGCGGTGAGCGAGATGGAGGAAGCGGAGGGTGAGGCAACGAGCGACGCGGAGGAGGCGTTGGAGCTCCCTCCGCCGCCCAGGCCGACCAGCGCGCGGTACCGCCCGCTCCTCACACCCATCAGCTCGTCGTGCGTTCCTGCATGTTGGCGACGAGATGATAGGATGTCAGGTCTATATTGACAGGATGTTACATGCATGTTCATGCATGATGTTACATTAGGTCGCTGTCGAGTTCATAGACTTTCCAGGTTCACGTGGTTGAGCCGAATGTAGGTCTATGTTCATAGAATGTTAGGTTCACTTTAGCATTACATTCAGGTCGCTGTCGACTTCAAAGGATGCTCGGTGGTTGAGTCGAATGTGTACTGGTCCACTAGGTGCAAGTGGATGGGTTGCGTACCCTCCTCGAGCACCACGGATCCGTCCATGGACCCCCCGCCCGCCATGCCCCCGGCGGCATCCTTCGAGCCCAGCACGATGATCTTGTCGGCGCCCCGTACGGTGGTCAGCCTGTGCGCGATCACCAGGGTGGTGCGCCGGCTGCCCGCCGACACCTCGGGACCAGCAGATATAGCTTGCCACGTCATCTGAAGCACTCGCTTCGCTCTGGCCTAATGCTCACCACCTTAGCGCCTTGGGGCTCGATGAACGGTAGTTGGGTTGGCTCATGCTCACCACGTAATGATGGTACTTGTGACCCCTGGCAGATATTGCTGGCCGCGTCACAAGGTGCAAAATGCGTTGGATGACATGGCAAGCGACATCTGCCCGGCCCTGCCATCAGCGCGTCCAGTGCCTTCTGTACCAGGCGCTCGTTCTCGGTGTCCAGCGCCGACGTGGCCTCGTCCATGATGTGGCGACGCAAGTTGAATTCGAAACCAAAGTTTGAGAGCGCGAGCGGTTCATCACATTTCAGCTTCAAACGCTGACACCAGGCACGGGCAAGCTGGGGACAACCTTGAGTCAACCTTCGGTCAACCTGCACCACCCTACCAGGATGAGGATGGGCGGGTTTCGCAGCGCGGCGCGGGCGATGGCCACGCGCTGCTTCTGCCCGCCGCTCAGCTTGCTGTTCCGCCCGCCAACCATGGTGTCGTACCCGTCGGGGAAGCCGGCGATGAACTCGTGCGCAGAGGCGTCACGGGCCGCAGCCTGGAAGCAGAGTCATTGACAACAAGCACTTGAGCTCGAGCTCAGATGGGAGCAGACTTTACGAGGGTGATCTGAATGCTCACACAGCTGCGCAGACTCGGGTCGACGGAACACAACACCGGTGGAGTGCTTGTTCTTAAAATGACCCTGGACTCGGTTCGTCGATTCAGCGTCAGTCGAGTGCTGTTGTCGATGGACACCCTGCCTGGATGTCTTCCAGCGAAACCGCCTCGGCGGCGGCACCGGCGCGGCCCACCGCGATGTTCATCCGTAGCGTGGCCTCGAACTAGGACATGGCAGAAAAAGCACACCGCATCATCATCCAAACTTTAGACCGTGGCTCCTTGAGTCACTGCATCGCATGACGTGGCAAACATTTTCTACCAGACCGTACCTCAAACAGCAGAGGCTCCTGCGACACCACTCCAATGTTGGCGCGGAGCTCCGTGATGCGAAGCCGGATGATAGGGCTAGATAGATATTGCTCGCCACGTCACTTAAAGCATTTTGAACTCCCGTTTCCTGACTGTATGGATCCTATGACGTGGCGAGCAATATCTGTCAGGCCCCACCGGCTGATGTCGACGCCGTCCAACGTGATGGACCCCCCCGTCGGGTCGTAGAAGCGCTCCAGGAGGCGCCCAATCGTGGATTTGCCGCAACCGCTCTCTCCGACAAGCGCGGCAGTAGTTCCTGCCGGTATGTATATGTCGATGCCGGCGAACACCGGGCGTGTGGCGTACGAGAAGTGCACGGCGTTGAACCGGATCTCCCCTTGATTTAGTGGCACAACTTGAAACTGAAAGCAAACGTTGAAAGCATCACATGATCTCCCAGTTTCAAGTACTGATACCATAGGTGCTTTCAACACGGGCATTGATGCTGTCAACCTGCAGCGCCCCACCTTGGACCGGCTGATTTAGAGCGAGGCCAGTGGGGGCGCGGGTGTCAGCCCCGGCGCCCGAGGGAACGCGGTCGATGACGGCGTAGAGCTTTTTCGCGGCCATGCGACCCTTCGTGCAGGGCCCGTTAGATGTCGCTCGCCACGTCATAGCATGCACTTTAATTCAATAAGCGAGGGCTCGCAGAGCGAATAATGAGCCCCCAAAGTACGTGTCCATGACGTGGCGAGCGACCTCGGTAATGTTGCGTGTACTTGTACGAACGATATGCGTGCTCGAATCATCTGAGCTAGATCTTTGCGCCGGGGCAGGAGCAATAATACCTGCCGAGCCCAACCTTCATGATGGTTTCGATCGCCGGGCCGGCCTGGCCGAACATGAAGCCCCCAACGAGTAGGGCCTGGCAGATATTGCCTATTGCCTGTCACATCGTTGTCACGCAATTCGAGTTCTCGCTTTCATGTTCAAATAGCATCCTATGACGTGGCGAGCAATGCACGCCAAGCCCCGCCGATGAGGATGGAGAAAAACACCATGATTACGGTGCCGCCGGTCGTGCAATCAGAGGTGCCGGCGTCGAGGCCAGTGCCTCCCATGCCGCTGCCGCTGCGGTAGCCGCACCCGCAGTTGGGGTTCATCAGCTTCGGTGATTCGTCCATGATGGAGTAGTCCAGAGAGCACGCACATGTTAATAGCGCCTCGCACAAGGGTCAATGAGAACAATTCACACAAATCGAGATCGGAGCATGCCTCATCTTCAAGGTGAATGCTCATACAGACGCACGGGGACGGGGGGGAGGACGAGACGGAGGAGGAGGAGGAGATTCAACGACGCTCGAGTGCTTGCTATCAACACCCCCCCTGCCTCGCCAGTGTAGGGCTTGTTAGTCCTGGCGTCGATGCAAGCAATCGCCGCCTCCCGCGCTTGTACACCCCATGTGGGGTTGTTGACGTCCAGGAGGCCGACGGGCGCCGGATGGTCCTTCATGTAGCAGCGCAAGTTGAGTTGGATACAAAAGCTGAAAGCAGCTGATTATTCTTCAGCTTAAAAGCTCTTAAACCAAGCACGGTCAATCCAGAGTCAATCTGGGGTCAATCTGCACTGCCCTACCTTCATAGCCTTCTCCGTGGAGCTCCAGATGAGGTAGGCGCCGAACCACAGGCCGAAGGCGTAGATCATGAACATGGAGCCGAAGAGGGCGCCGTTGGCGTAGCTGATGCGCCACTGATTCGCAGTGGAGTGACTCTCCGCCTTACTCTAGGGACTGGCGGATAGTGCTCAACATGTCACAGGATGTCGATTCACTCGATAACAAGGGTTCAAAACGCATTCGATGAAGTGGTGTGCACTATCCCGGTTTTGAACCCTCGATTGTTTATTGACGTACATTAAAGCCCTTGACGTGGCAAGCACAATCCATCAGTCTCTACCTCACTGAGATGCGCCTCGTAGCGCGCGGCGGAGCGGCCCTGGAAGTTGAGCGCGTTGGTGACGCGCACCGCAGTGATGGACTCCGTTGCCTCGGCGCCGGCCTTCTCGTACGCCGGGTTGGCCTTGCTCAGCAGCGTGGTGGCCTGCGCCGAGGGCTCGAGCTCATAGGACGTTAGCTCCAAGCACGAGCAAGCTGATGTGATGTCGCAGATTCACATGAGTTTGTTTGTGCAATGTAAGGCGCCTTAGGGCTCGATGAACGATATCAAACTAAACTTGAATGGGTTCGCACCCTGATGAGCATGGCCATGGCACCGGCTAGCAGCGGCACGCCCCCAAGGACCACGAGGGTGAGCTGCCATGAGAAGTAGAATCCCACCGCCAGCCCGCCGATGCCGGTGCAGCTCGCCTGGACGAGCTCACCGAGCTTCTTGGCTGTACCGTTCTGCATGTCCTGCACCCAGGGACAGATGGATAGTGCTTGCCTCGTCATACCATTGAACTCACGCGGGTGGAGCGAGGGTAAACAACTGTGTTTGATGACTTGGCGAGCACTATTCATCTGTCCCTACCTGCACGGTCTCGCTGGTGGCGGCGCTGAGCTCGCCCGCCGCCGCGTCATCGAAGAACCGCACGTCCTGTGCCACCAGCGCCTTCAGATATGCGCTGCGCACGTTTTGGGCGCCGCGCGTCGCGGCCCAACACACGATAGGGCCTGCCAGATAATGCTCGCCACGTCATGTGATGCCATTTGACGCAAGAAACGAGGGTCTACAATGTGGAGGTTGACGTGGCGCGCATTATCTGTCAGGCCTGTACTTATTGAACTAAGCTAGTGCTGGCGAAGGGGGGGGGATTAACTAAGCTAGTTTAAGCAAGTCTAGGGGCTAGTGCTTAGTGGGTTAGTGGGTTAGTATTGGCGACTACAGTGGGTCAGTAAAATAGGGGGCTTTAAACTAGGCTAGTTTAAGCTAGTTTAGGGGCTAGTGCTGAGTAGGCCAGTTTAGGGACGACAAGTATAGGCCCTACCCTACGAAGCCGAAGCCGAGGAACAGTGAGACACCGAGGATGACGGCGACGCCCACCATGAACTAGGGCCTGACAGATAGGTCGTGCCGCGTCATCCTCCACACTGTAGACCCTCGATTATTGAGTCAGATGGCATCACATGACGTGGCGAGCATTACCTGCTAGGGGGCGTCATCTTGCACATGTTAGACCCTCGTTTATTGAGTTGCACGGGAGCACATGACGTGGCGAGCCTGACCTGCCGGACCCTACCATGAACAGCACAGCCTTCTCCGTCTCCTCCTTGACGTTGGAGACGGAGGCGGTGGAGTCCAACAGGCGGCCGAACGCCACGTTGATGGTGGGGAACGCCAGGCCTCAGACCAGGGTCTCCCGATCGTTCCCAGCTACATCACCTAATCGTTCCCAGCAGTCTCCCAATCGTTCCCAGCTAGTCTCCTCATTGTTCCTAGCTAAACTGCAGCGCCCTCAATGAGTAACTGCCGGCGGTTTCACGGAGACGGGACAAAACAGCTGGCTGCTAGGCTAAAGTGGGAACGATTGTCAGGTGCCAGATGAGCGGAGGAGGCAACGACTGATTGGCCCTGCCTCCAATCATGCACATCACCACGCCGAAGGCTAACATCACGCGGTCCGTCGCGCAGGGCCTTCACAGACGAGTTCCAGTGTGCTCAGTCTCGTTTATACTCGTACTCATAGCTGCCACTTTCCCGCTGCTGAGTGGGGTGCTCAGAGGGAGACGTCGTGTTTGGAGAGAGAGACGCTTCCGCTTGTATCAGGAGGCACAAGGCTGCCGCCCTGGCCTCCGTGTGCTCAGAAACAGGGACGCTGCTGGGTACAGTGGCGTCGCGGTGCGGGAGTATCAGGGGGCGCGCGCTCCGGCGATCGGATGGTGGCGCCACGCGCTTTGTCGACGTGTCGTTGTCGGCGAGTGCTCCGAGGAGGAAAGTAGCTTTAAGGATGAGTAACTCAGCCAGGGCCGACAGGAGGTCTTCCCTCAGCCGGAGACGTGGTGGTCGGTTTGCGGGAACGCAACCGTGCAGAAGGGCAACGCTGCCGCGCGGTAGGGCCGCCGCGTGCTCAAGCCAGCATGGCGCCAGCAGATGTACAGCTGTCCAAAAATTGTCGCTCCCTGCCTGGGTGCTGTAAAAGCGGAACAGCTGTAGGAAGGGAACCATCGTGGCGCCGGTATTCGGCGCGGGGACCGCCTTGTCGACGCCCTCAATCTCCAGCGTGTCCCGCGACACCGCCTCCCTCGCGGAGGGGGCGTCGGTCGCCCAGCGCACCTCACCGGAGGAGCTCATTGCGATGCGGACACGTCGCCTTCACACAGGGGCCAGCCACGTTTGGCGTTTCCAATAAATTGGTAGTCTTGTTTTTTGCGGAGTGGAGTATTCGGGCGGGAGAGGGGACACAACGCGAGGAAATCCAGGGGCTGCAGACCGCCGTGCTTTCGCGCCGCTTCGTCGGTAGGCTGCGCTCGCCGTTCACGTGGCGCCGTCAGCGACGCACGGGGAATGGCCACCTCGGTGGCTCAAACAATCGGAGGTTGTTGTACTCGTATGTTGAACGCACGTTTTTCAGGGTGCCGAGTCGGAGTGACCTGACCTGGGGGATTCCTGGCAGCCTGCCAGGAATCCCTAGGAATCCCTGGGAATCCGCGTTCAGACGGAATCCCTCCCGAATACCACGATTCCCGGTATTCGATCTAGCTGCCCAGAAACGCTCCAAAACGGCCAAAATGCCTCCAATATACCCAAAAACGCCAAAAATTGCACCTTCGGCGCCCAGATCCAGTGTGTGGAGCGCCCAGGAATCCTTCAAAATCGGGAAGTTATCGAAGGCTAAGTCATCGAAGGCTAACTTTCCGTAAAAGCTCTCGATCATTTTTGCAGCAAAGCTCGT
>Ga0307488_10003596_pt1 | contig 12925 bp, 22 predicted proteins | sample SB02metaG_FD_202248 | JGI IMG/M metagenome (GOLD analysis project Ga0307488, IMG submission 202248) | Sea-ice brine microbial communities from Beaufort Sea near Barrow, Alaska, United States - SB 0.2 | ecosystem: Environmental > Aquatic > Marine > Coastal | place: USA: Alaska | collected...
TTGATAGGATGTGAGGTGAAGGTCGAAAGGATGTTAGGTGCAACTTGATAGTGAATTCGATTCCAATGAAGTAGGAAGTCAGGTGCTAGCTGATAGGATGCCAGGTGCAGGTGAAGGTGCGTACCTTGTCCTCGGCTAGCTGGCCGCGCTGCTCCTTCATCTTGGCTGCGGTCTGCCACGTGCGGGTCACCACTTCACCCACGCGCCCCATCGCCTGTAGAGAGGGTCATTGGTGAGAATTGAAGCGCATTAGCTCGGGTTGTGCTGCTGTAATTACCCGGTGTGTGTCACACCTCACTCACGCGTCCATGCCTTGCATTTCCATACCTCATTCACGTTCCCACGCCTCACCCGCGCTTCCACACCTCACTGACGCCTCCACGCCTCACGCTCCCACCTCACTCACGCCTGCATACCACGCGGTTTCACACCTCACTCACGCCAGGTAACGATGGGAGCAAACACCCTGCTTGGGTGTCGGAAGACAAGGTGTGTATAGGCACGACCTACGCGGTACGATCCCCTCTACTTTAAGAAACTGGGGGGTAAATCACACTCATTTACAGTTGGGGGTTGAATAACTCGACAAGGCACTGAAACCGGTCGGCCGGGTGTCGGTCGTGAGTCCCCGAAGCACGCTACTCACCACTGAATCTTCCAGTTTCTTAGAGTAGAGGGGCTCCGACCGCGTAGACTGGAGCAGACAGCCTGCCTGGGAGTCGGATGACATGATGGAGATGGCCCCCATGTCGTGGAGGATGTCCTCCGCCGCGATGGTCTCCGCTCGCCAGGGTCTGCTGGATATTACCTGCCACGTCATAGGGCGCCATTTAATCCAACAGACGAGGGTTCAGAGTGCGTGGGATGAAAGGGCCTGGCGGATATTACTCGCCACGTCATAGAGCGCCGTTTCATCCATGAGACGAGGGATCCGAGTGCGTGGGATGACAGGGCCTGGCGAATATTGCTCGCCACGTCATAGGGCGCAATTCAAACCATAAGGCGAGCTTTCATAGTGCGTCGGATGACAGGGGCTTGCTCGCCGCGTCACAGGGCGCCATTTCATCCAAGAGACGAGAGTTCAAAGTGTGTTGTATGACGTGGCGAGCGATACCCGCCAGGCCATTCAACTCAACATACCGGGGTGCAAAGTGCGTCGGATGACGTGGCGAGCAATGTCCGCCGGGCCCTGCCGCGCGGATGCGGCTCTCGGCGAACGCCACGTCCTCCGCGATGCTCTTGTCAAGGTGATGGCACACCATCAGCATGTCCAGGTGCTCGTCGATGGTGTTCGGGGTGTAAGGCCTGTCAGATGTTGCCCCCCATGTCATGGGCTGCTATTTTAGTTCAGTGGCCGGTCTGGTATCGAATACATGGTACCGAATCCTGTTCGACCAATCAGTTGTGTCCATCTCAAAAGTTTCATCGACCGACTCGCCGAAAGTCCGACCGGTTTCCGAACCTTGAGGAAACAGACCATCACTCCCGAGGGTATGATTGGGACATGTCCCGACGATACTGACTTTAACTCAAGGAACGAGGCTTCAAAATGCGTTGAATGTCGTGGTGGGCGATAACAGTCGGGCCTCACTATACTTGTCGCCCCTAAACTAGCCCACTAAGCACTAGCCCTTAAACTAGCTTGAACTAGCTTAGTTTAAGCCCCCCTATTTTACTCGCCCACTGTGATTCCCAATACTAACCACTAACCCACTAACCACTAGTCCCTAAAGTAGCTTAAACTAGCTTAGTTCAATCCCCCCCATTGCCAGCACTAGCCTAGTTCGACAAGTATAGCGATAACAGTCAGGCCTCACCTTGGTGTAGGGCCGCGTGGGGTTGGTGGAGGAGGGCAGCACGGCCAGTTCGCCGCACACCTTGATGATGTCGGGCGCGTGCCCGCCGCCGGCTCCCTCCGAGTGGTACGTGTGGATCGTGCGGCCCGTAGAAGAAGGCCAGGTACCATCCGCACCCACGTCAGAGTCAAGGTGAGGGTCAGGGTCAGCGCCTGCACTTGACAGCGCCCCCACCTGTTAACGCGCTGTACTTTGAAGGCGTTGACCGACCGCTCGCCGCAGCAGCTGTGTAGCTTGTAAGCAATTGTCAGTATCAAGTGGACCGCGTGTTGACAGGACGTGTCGCTTCAACTAGGTAGTTTGCTACCTTCAGAGTCAGTCAGGGTCAAGGTCAGGGTCAAGGTCAGGGTCAGGCTTTACCTTGAAGGCGGCGACCGAGCGCTCGACGCAGCAGCTCTCGTTGAGCGTGTCGGTGTGGATAGTCACGGCCACGTCGCACTCCTCCGCCTTCGTCAGGCAGTTGTCGATCGCCGCGGGCGTCGTGCCCCAGTGCCAGGGCCCGCTAACAAACGAAGCTCGGTGGTTTGAAATGGAGCTCTTTGCTGGGTTCGAATGGAGCTCTTTGGTTTCAACTGGAGGGGGAGGATAGTGAGGAGGAGGGGGAGGAAGAGGAGGATGAAGAGGGGGGTGAGAAGCAGGAGGAGGGGGAGGAGGAGGAGGAGGAGGAGGAGGAGGAGGAGGAGAATGGGGAAGCAGAAGAGGAGGAGGATAATGAGGAGGAGGAGGAGGAGGCATAGGATCAGGAGGAGGAGGAGGAGGACGAAGCGGGGGAGGATGAGAAGAAGGGAGAGGAGGAGGAGGAGGAGGCGAAGGTATACGAGTACTATAATAAAACAGCCAGGATGATACCGGGCCATACCCAGTCCTCGTGGAGCTTGAGCCCCACGGCGCCGGCGTTGATGATGTCGTCCAACCCCTCGGGCATCGAAGTGTTGCCCTTGCCTGTCGACGAGGCCCGGAATCGATTAGATTTCGTTTTGTCAATTAATAATATTGAGACGTAATGGAACGAAAAGAGCGTGCCCTTCTTCCCAACAGTTGACGTACTGTCCTTTGGTGGTACTGTGGGAGATACATGGGGAGTGCAGACCCTTTTCAATACAGGTAGCATGTTGGGTGAGGAACCAATGATGCCGGGCCTTGCCGGTGAATGCGAAGTTGAGCGGGAGGGTGTCGGTGGATTGGAGCATCAGCTGCATGTGGTTGGGCGAGGGGGTGCAGGTCGTGGCGCAGGTCCCCGAGCCTAGGGTCGTAGTGTACCGGTGCTCGCCAGGTTATCCACCACATGATGTACCGGTGCTCGCCACATTATAGGCCGCCGCTTAAACTCAGTGTTAGGGTGACTGACTGGCCCTACCCGAGGCCGGCCCGGTGCCGCCGCCGAGAAGCGTGGTAAGCCCCGCCGCAATCGCCTCAGTGGCGATCCGAGGGTAGGGCCTGGCACATATTGCTCTACACGTCATCCAACGCATTCAACAGGCTGCCACTCAACTCAAGAGGCGAGGAGCGAGGGTTCAAAATGCGGTGGATGCTGTGTCGAGCAATATCTGCCAGGCCCCACCTGTGGGCAGATGAAGTGGATGTGGGTGTCCAGTCCACCCGCGGTGAGGATAGACCCCTCGCTAGAGCCCGGCAGGAAATTGATTCTTCACATCAGACGGGGGGCATTTAAGTCGAAGATTAGGGCGGGTTGGCGAACGTGTAATAGGGCATTTTGAGCGCTTTCTACCAGGCCACCGGCAGAAAACGCTCAAACATGAGGCGGGCGTCATAAGATAAGAAACGGGGTTTGGCGAATGTGTCGATCAGTTGAAGCACGTTTCGAGCAGTATCTGCCAGGCCCTACCCTTCACCCGCGATGGCCTCGGTGTTGACCCCGCACACCATGCTCGGGGTGACGCCCGCCATCACGTCCGGGTTGCCCGCCTTGCCGATGCCCACGATCAGGGGCTTACACTCGTTCACTTTTCAGCTCAACCTCGTTTCTGACACAAAATACATCCCAGACACCCCCTAATTCCCCCTATCACCTCCCCTGAACACTCCCGACACAACCCCTAGACGCACCCCCTATCCCACACAAAGCGCTTACGATGAGCCGAAAAGTGGACGAGTGTAAGCCCCTGCCCACGATCATGCCGTCCTTGATGCCCACGTCCGCCTTGAAGATGCCCGTGTGTAGGGCCCGAGTGTGTACCGGTGCACTATGAGCAAACAGTCAGGGAACGAGTGGCCAGGCAGGGAGGATGATGCGGCGAGTATGGACAGGTGCACTATAAACAAACAGTCAGGGAGCGATGGGGCAGGCCAGGGAGCAGGACATGGCGAGTGTGTAGGCGCACTATGAGCGAACAGTACGGGAAAAGGTGGCCAGGCCAGGGAGCCGCGTCAAAGCCCGGCGATGTCAAATGAATGCTACATATGGTCAGATGAGCGCCAATGTAGCGACAGAGGTGCAATATGAGCGTAACCAGTCAGGGCCTTACCTGTGTGGTCCACGATGAGCGCGTTGGTGATGACGGTGTCCAGCACCTTGTCAGCACCCACTCCGGCCTGTTGCTAAGGCCTTTTTGGTGAAATGCTCATGTGAGTGGTACTGTGTTTGGTAGAATGACCAAACAGGTGTGGACGTCACTGGGCCATAGATGGATTAGACACAGGGAAAGGGTGAGGGGCAGGAGGATGAGGAGGAGGGGGAGGGGGAAGAGAGGAAGGAGGACGAGGAGGGGAGAGAGGAGGAGGAGGGGGAGGCGTCGAACATGCACGAGTACGCTATGAGCAGACTTCAGAACGATACTGAGCCAACATGGAGCAGACAGAGGAGCAGACAGAGCAGGAGGAAGAGGGGGAGACAGAGGAGGAGGAGTGGGAGGAGGAGGAGGAGGAGGAGGAGGAGGAGGAGGAGGAGGAGGAGGAGAACGAGGAGGCTAATGAGGAGGAGAAAGAGGCATGGGAGGAGTCAGACGACGCTGGGCCCCACCTGCTGCCCCATGCCCTCGCGCAGCACCTTGCCCCCACCGAACTTGCACTCCTCACCGTACACCGTCAAGTCCTTCTCCACTGTCAGGAATAGGTTGGTGTCACCCAGCCGCACGCGGTCGCCCGTGCTTAAGGCCCCGTGTCGTCCTGACTGTTTGCTCATATTATACCACTGTACCCACTCGCCGCATCTTCTCCGCCTGGCCACTCGTTCCCTTTCCAGCTCAACCTGACTGCTTGCTCACAGTGTACCAGTGTACGCCCCCGCCACTGAGGCCAGGTAACAAATGCAAACAGTCTGGATGCTAATGGGCCTCAGGGGTGGAAGGTACACTGGTACACTTTTGAGGAGACAGTCTGGATACTACCAGGCCTAGGGTGCGGCACACCGTGACACTATGAGCAAACAGTCTGAATGATACCGGGCCATTGTGACCGGGCCTTGCCTGTGGTGGGACCGTACATGGCCGCGTACTTGGCGCGTGGGATGACCAGGGGCGGCGCCGGCGTTCAGGGACCAGCGTATGATGGGTCTAAGGTCACACGGACATTGCGCGCCACATGGGGGTGGATGACGTGGTCACATAGATAATGCGCGCCACGTCATCCACCGCGTTGGAGACCCTCGTTTGGTGAGTTAGTCTTCATCGCATGAGTCTATGATTAGGAGGGCCGCGGTCGCCACGTCACGTGATGAACGTGGTGGATAACGATGGCGTGGCTCCGCATTATCAGGCCAGCCCTACCGGGGTCGGGGCGCCGATGGCCTTGACGTGAAGGAACTCGCCCTCTGCGACGTTTTTCATCGCCTTGGCTAGAGCCTCTGGGCCGTCGGCAGGGCCGTCCACAATGTTGTTGCCACCGCAGAGTAAGGACCAGCATAAACTGCTCAAATATGTAAGGCGGGTGGCATATAACTGATTACAGTAACTCAACAAGGGTTGGCGAACGTGTTGAAGGAGGTTGTGAGCGATTTCTGACAAGGCCCTTGACATGGCCCTGCCGCGGATAATACGCGCGCCCGCGATGGGGATGAGCGGCACTGCCTTGGACTCGCCCGGCTCGAAGCGGCACGAAGTGCCGGCGATTAGGGACTGGTAGACCACGCTCGCCATGTCACAGGATGACAGACATTCTGGGGACTCAATGAACATCATCAGCTGACAAATGAAGTTGGGAACGTCATAGGATAATCTAGTTAGCAATGTCATAGGATGACGTTTGACTCGATAAACAAGGGTTTAAACGCGTTGTGTGAAGCGGTGAGCTTTAGTTACGGAGGACCTGCCAGCGGGGACGTTGAGGCGGCGGCCCAGTGACACCTCACGGTCGAACGAGAGCAGAGCGTTGGTCTCGATGAAGTGGTAGTGGCTGCCCACTTGAATGGGGCGGTCGCCGGTGTTGGTCACCTTGACCATCACGCCGCCGCGTAGGGCCCGATTAATGACGCTCGCCACGTCACAATATGGCGCTTAACTCAAGTAAAAGGGGTCCTAAAAGCATCGAATGACGTAGTGTACGGCCCGGTGGATAACGCTTGCCACACTGAAGGTGACGCTTATCTTGCGAACGACGGTCTTAAAAGTAGCGAATGACGTGGCATGATCTTCCAAGCCGTACCGTCGCGGCCGGAGTTGAGCTCGACGTCGCCGTCAAGGGTATGCACGCCGCCAACAGGGCCGAGTAGGAGGGTCAATGACAACAGGCACTCGAACCGAGGTCGGAGTATGACTTACCTTGAGGGTGGAATCTCATGCAGACTTCAGAGGATGAGGAAGAGATTCATCGTAGGTCCAGTGGTTGTTCTCAATAACCCGCCTGCCGAGGCTAAGAGCGGCCGGTGCGGAATCCGGGCTGGGGCTCTTGCGCTTCTTGCCGCCCGCCGCCCCGGCCCTGGCCCCGGCGTCCAACTCGTCGAGCTCGGGCGCGGGAAACTTGTCCTTCGTCGGGATGGGCAGGAACGAGCCGTACAGCGCGAGCTCGAGCTAGGGCCCGATAGAATATGCGGAGACACGTCACGGGGTGACACATGGGGCACAACAAGAAACGTTGAGCTCGTATCCTCGGCGTCCTCCTCATGCTCCCCCAACTCCTCCCCATCGCTGTCGACGCCGCCCTCGTACTCCCAAGTGTAAGTCAATAAACGTGGGTTTTGAAGTATGTAAATGACGTGGCAGGCATCACCCGCCGAGGCCTGCCTCGAGGTCACCGTCGTCTGTGCAGATGGGATCATGCACCGTGACGAGCTTGGTGCCGTCCGGGAAGGTGCCTTCGACCTGAACCTCGACGAGCATGCCGGCGACGTCGGGGAGGACGTGGCGCTTGCCGAGCATGCGGCGCCCCGCGTGTGAGGCCCGGTAGCAAACAACGCTCGTTGGTGGTAAGCAGCCGTGTTCAGTGGCATTGTGTGATGTTGAATAACCAACGACAATAGCGTGGATATTACCGGGGCCTGGTTGGAGGAGGAGGAGGAGGAGGAGGAGGATGATGCGGGCCGGGCCGGGTGAAGGATGAGGAGGACGCGGACGTGGCGAATGTGCACGAGTCAGGATGATCCCGAGCCTCACCGACATCCATGAGCTGCGCGACGCCAAGGTTACGGTGCTCGAAGCCGTCGCGGATGAGCTCCAGCAGCTGGCTCGCGATGAGCGCGGTGGCCTCAGGGTGGTTGAGGCGCAGACCGCGCGGTAGGACCCGGCAGAATCTGCTCAAATCATCAAGCGGGCGGCATTCAACTCAAGAGACGAGGGTTGGCAAATGCAGGAGGTTGGCATTAACTCAAGAACCGAGGGTTGGCAAATTCAGGCGGGTGGCATTCAACTCAAGAACCGAGGGTTGGCAAATGCGTTCGAGGACACTTGGAGTAATCTCTGGCAGGCCCTGCCGCGTGCGAGGCGCTTCTGGGCGAGGCAGCCCGCCGCGTGCAGCGCGAGCTTGTCAATCTCTCGCGGGATGAGATGCATCGTGAACGAGTGAGGAGGTCACGGCCGAAGAGCACGCGAGTTGCACGACGCCGACTGCCTCCGAGGAAGAGGAGCTGCCTGATGCGCGGGGCGACGGGGCGATGCGGAAATGCCTTGGTCCGGAGCGCAGCGGCGTAGGTCACTCCAGCAGTTAGGGCCGGGTAGACATTGCCCACCACATCATCGACACGCATATTGAACCCTCGTTACCCTCGTTACCTGAATCAAGCGGCATAATACGCGGTGGCGAGTACAATGATGCCCGCTACGTCATCCAATCCAGATATAATCCTGGTTCCTTGAATTAAACGGCTCATAAACGGCGTACTATGACGTGGCGAGCATCATTTGCCAGGACTTACCGTCGGCGAGCGAGGGCAGCAGCTGGCGGACAGCTGTCTGGCGGACGGCGGCGGGGGCGGCGGCGGCGGCGGGAGCAGCGGCGGTGGGATGCGGCTCAGAGAGGGCCGCGAGGTAGGGCCATGCAAAATATTGACCGCCACGTCAGAGGATTCCATGTGTCTTGAGATCCGAGAGATCGACTTGCCTGTCGATGACTTAACGGCAAGGCTCGCCACATCATAGGATGCCATGTCACTCAAGAAACGATGTCCAAAAACCGTGTCGATGACGTGGTGGGCAATATTTGCTTGTCCCGACCGGGAACAATGAGGTCACGGGCTCTGACGACGGCGCCTGCTGCTGTTTGCAAGGATGCGAGGCACAGCTGTGTGCACAGCTGTATGTGCGGGCGGCCTTGGAGCGCGGCGCGTGTACGCGGCGACGACGCTGGCGCACGCGGAGGTCCTGCGGCACTTGCGTACGTCGGAGTAACATGTTAGGGCGGACACCCCAAGACTCCCCGCCCCGCCCCGTGCCCACTCTCCAGAGCGTCGCCTGGCGATACTCGTACCATCATGTTCTCTCTCGTTAAAGCTGACATGCATCGGTGGTGTAACGTCAGGGTAGACACGCTGCGACACTCAGGCGTGTTGATATGGGTACGAGTGCTACTTACTCTGGGGCGGCGGTTCCGCCATCGGAAGACTAATTTAACAAGGATGGTTCGCGTGCTCACCTCGACGCACGGAGCGGAGGAGCCTGCGACGCGGCGCGGGGGAGGGAGGGCGCGGGGGCGCGGGGCTCCCGAGGCTTGGGGGGCGGGGACGGGGCCGAGGACCAGGGCGCTGTTGCTGCTAGGAACTGCCAAGGCGTGGGGGCGCATCAAGCGATTGTGGCGACCCCTCGCGTCAGCTCGCGCGGTTTTGTGGAAAAGGTACCCTCCCCCCCCTCCATTACTATATATCCATGCTAGTACTGTACCCCTCTTTTTAAAACGAAAAAGACGGGCCCTTTTCTCACGTAAGCAAAAAGTGCACGCTCACCGTCCCGGGCATCGACCACAGGCTTGAGCACACCACCGAACACGGACGCACGTCAAGCCGAGCCCAATCGAACTCGGGGCCCGCCGGATCACCCCTCTGCTTCGCGCCACCCACCGAAGTCAGGCGCCGCGGCATCGGTTGAACCAATAACCAGCAGGTGACACCAGAACTAACAGACTTTTTCGTGAGGACACGTCGGCAGAGTCATGGCGAGCATGCCGCTAGGCGGCGGCGGAGCTGTGCGCTGCCTGGGAGGAGCCACCAGGATCGGCACCGCGGGCGTTCGACGCACAGCTCTACGCTCGTCGCCAACGGCCGGGGCGGCGGCGGCGCCGCTGAGCGGCTTCTCGTCAGGCGGCGGAGGTCTCGCGCGCTCGCTCAACAATAACAAGCCCATTGTTGTGGTCAGGCGGTGCCGGCTTATCGCGCGCGCCGAGGCAGCCGACGCAGGTAGGGCCTGACAGATGTCGCTCGCCACGTCATCGGATGCACTTTGAACCCTCGTCTCTTTACGATACCCTATGACACCCTACGAGGCTATGAGCCTATGCCACCTTACGACACCCTATGACACCCTATGACACGAGCTATGACACCCTACGACACCCACCCTATGACGTGGCGAGCACTATCCAACAGGCCCTAGTCGGAGGGGAGTGGCCGGGCGGCACGCAGCGGAGAAAAGCCGGCCATGTGCAGCCGCAGCAGCAGCAGCAGCAGCAGCAGGAGACGCCGCCACCGCCGCCGAAGCCCGCCCGCGGCAGGGGCTTACACTCGTCCACTGTCCAGCTCAACTTGAGCGCTTTGTATGGGATAGGGGGTGTACGTAAGGGATTGTGTAGCCCGTGTTGAGGGAGTGTTAGGGGATGTTTAGGGTGTGTAGGGTGTTTTGTGTGTGTCAGACACGGCTTAAGTTGAGCTGAAAAGTGAACGAGTGTAAGCCCCTGGCCTGCGGCCCCCCAAACCCCTTGAAACGCGCCTTCCTCCTTCTCAAGCTCAACGCCATGTATGCCGCCGCCTGGGCAGGGACAAGTACTCGCGAATACCGAGTAACGAATGACGCTTGCCATCTCCACGTTACCAAGTATCCGCGTTAGTAAGGCCAAGATTTTTCGGTCAGAGCGGTATTCACTGTGCTTGACTGACACGACACCCAGTGCGTTCACACCCCGTGCGTGACGCGGCGAGAGCAAGATTCTCTGGACCCGAGGGCCTGGTCTGGAGGATATTGGCATGGATATTGGCATGGCCGATTTCAATGCAGGGCCTGGCAGATGTTGCTCGCCACGTCATCCAACGTTTGTTTCACCGTCGTTTCTTGAGTCGAATTCCATCCTACAACGCGGTGATAGGCCTGGCAAACATTGCTCGCCACGTCATCCAAAGCACCCTTGTTGCTTGAGATGAATTCCATCTTTTGACGCGGCGAGCGACACTTGCCAGGCCCGAAGCCGTGGTTTAAGCCGAAAGACGAAGATGCTGTCTCTAAGATGGGTGGACCTGAACTCATAGCACGCGTTGCCATACCTGTTCTCTCGGTGGTCTTCGGGCTCCGGTGGGCGGGTGGCAAGGTTGGTGCCATGCACGCCGCTGCACGCCCCGCTGCCACGCCTACCGTAGGGCCAATCACATAGTGTACCGGCACACCATGCAGTGGACGGCTAGGCGTGCACCGGCACACTACGTATGACAAACCCCGCATGAATCTATGGACGATACCAATCGATATTGACCGACGTTGACCCTGCTGTGATTCGTCGACAGGTCAAATTTGTGCTACCGACCAATCAAAGCAGGGTAAATGTCGGTCGTTATCGATCGATACCGACCATAGCTTCACGCGCGTCTGTCATGTGCGGCGGTTGGCAAAGTTGAGTGCGCTGTACACCTGTCCTCTGGCTCTCCCCCAAGGTGCTATACTCGCACTTTGTGAAGGATCTCAGCCTCAAGAGGGTGCAGGCCGTGCGGTTCGAGGCAGGGCGGTGCAGGTTGACTCCATGTTGACCCCATATTGACCCAAGGTTGACCCAAGGTCGACCCAGCTTCACCCCAGGTTGACTGCTGGTTGACACCATGTTGACCCTGGGTTGACCCAGGTTGACCTCAGGTCGACCCCAGGTTGACCCCAGGTTGACCCCGGGTCGACCCCGCTTGGTTTCAGCGCTTGAAGCTCTAATATGATGAACTGCTTTCAATTTTGGCATTCAAATTCAACTTGCGCCGCTACATCGAGGAGGGAACCAGCCGCCTGCTGTACGAGCTGAAGACCGGCCAGGTGTCCTCCTCGCCGCCCCGCGCCATCCCCACATCTTCCGTCAAAGCCACCAAAGCCATCACTGTCAAGGCCGCCGCCCCCAAGGTATGGCGGTGCAGGTTGAAGCCGGTTGAAGCCCGTGTCGAAAGCGCTTGGCTTCAGTGATTGAAGCCAAGATATGATGAAGTGCGTTCAAGTTTTGCTTACAGTCCCAACTGGCACCGCTGATTGAAGCCAACATACGATGAAGTGCTTTCAAGTGTTGCTGTCAATTTCAGCTTGCACCGCTGATTGAAGTCAACATATGATGAACTGCTTTCAAACTGTGCTACCAATTCTGACTTGCGCCGCTACCCCACGGTTGACGCCGTGGTGAGAAAGACGGTCCTGCAGACCAAGCGGGTGCCCGACGAGAAACTGATGGGCCGGTTGGAAGCGGCGGGAGTGGATTTCGGCTCCGTGGCCGCCCCACGTTCCGCCGTGCTCTCCAAGGGAATGATGACGGCAGGTCCTTGGACCCGTCCACTTCTCAGCTCCACCTGACCCATTTCTGTCACTCACAATACACCCTGCACACCACCTAAACACCCCCTGAACGACCCTGGACCCCCACCTAAACAACCCCATACCACGCCCGAAACACTCCTTGTACCCTAACGTCCCATAAATTCCCCCTAAACATTCCCTGAACACCCCCTATCCCGCAAAACGCGCTCACGTTGAGCAGAGAAGTACAGGAGTGGAAGACCTTGGCAAATGGTGCTGTTGCCGCTGGTGCCGCTGGTGCCGCTGTACTTGCTTTTCAGGAATGTCGCCAACAAGTAAGGTCGAACCTACATTGCCCGCCACATCATCGGCACGCATTTTTTGCTCTATCTTCTTGAGTCGTGACAAAGCAAGTCAAGTCATGACCGATATCGATCGATATCCATCGGTACTCACCCTGCTGTGATTGGTCGAGATTTTAAAGTCATCCTCTCGACAGATCACAGCTGCGTAAATCGATGCCGACTGTAGTGATCGATATCGATCATTATCGATCGATGTTGGTCATAGCTTCAATGTGTCGTCGTACATACCTTCTTCTGACACAGCGAGCGAATTCCGCGAGGTCCTACCAGCAGGCAGAACGGGCCTTCAAATAAGGTGGGCACGGAGGACGACGGAACCAAGCCGGTCACATTCGCCGACGTGGCGGGTAGGGACTGATGAATAGTGATCGCCACGTCATCAAACGTTTTTTTTAACCCTCGTTTCTCGGGTCCAATGGCATCCTGTTACACGGCGAGCAGTATTGATCAGTCCTCTCGAATTAAATGGCATCCCATGACGTGGCAAGCATTGTCCATCAGTCCCTAGTGGCGGGGGTGGACGAGGCCAAGGCGGAGTTGGTTGAGCTGGTGGAGATGTTGCGGAGCGCGGACAAATACAAGGCAGGAGTCTCATTGAGAACGAGCACTCGACCGACGTCGGATCTCCTCCCCCTCC